>Ga0065711_1033114_pt1 | contig 26090 bp, 15 predicted proteins | sample Hoacrofraction12_FD_59098 | JGI IMG/M metagenome (GOLD analysis project Ga0065711, IMG submission 59098) | Hoatzin crop microbial communities from Cojedes, Venezuela - Epithelial fraction 12 v2 (version 2) | ecosystem: Host-associated > Birds > Digestive system > Esophagus > Crop | place... | reverse complement strand
AGCCTTCTCTTCTTCAGGCTGAACAAGCCCAGCTCCCTCAGCCTTTCCTCATAGGAGAGATGTTCCAGTCCCCTCATCATCCTCGTAGCCCTCCGCTGGACTCTCTCCAGTAGCTCCTCACTTTTCTTGAAGTGGGGAGCCCAGAACTGGACACAGTACTCCAGATGGGGCCTCACTAGGTCATAGTACTTTTTTTAATATAATCTGGAGATTTGATATGCACTTATTAAAATTATTTCCTTTTAAAATACTGTTTGTGCTCATCCCCAGACTTTAAATATGTTTGAGGGGAGAGGGTTGGAACAGATAACTATGATCTGAATACCTCACAGGTTAATAAAGCATTAATGACTTGATACCTTTATGTGGTGTTTGCTTCTACAGCCTGCAGTTAAACCCAGGGCTCGTTGCTCAAGGGAAACATCACACCAGTCCCTGAGATGTACATGGCTGAGCGACCGCTTCCACCCCCGGGTGCCTTCCCCTTGCTGGAGAAGGGGAGCAGCCGTTTCAGCAACTCCAGACTTGGCTGCTGAACTGCTCTGCAGCTTCCCCTGCTCACCCCTCCCAAGGAGGTGCTAGGTCTGCGTAGGATGGGAAGGATCTGCCTTGCCCTCTGCAGGTGCCCAGCCCAGCCCAGTGCTGCCAACTTCTGCCATGGCTTGTAAGGGGAAGAGCAAAAAAACAGGGGTTGAAGCCCACCAGAGAAGCTGTCAGACCACCCTCTTGCTGGATCTACGAGGCAGAGTTAGGGCAGGGGACAAGTCAAGTAATTCCTCCAGCCTCACAGGCAGGGAGATCTGTGGTCCAGAAGTCCTGTCTCCTGCTGGCCTGCTCCACCTGCTAGCCACTGGACCACATCATCCATGCATCCAGAACATCTGCTCGGGGGTGGATGCTTCTCCAAGTTCAGCAACCTGTTCTCAGCCCTTGTTGGCATAGAAACACCCTTTCCAATTAACCTTCTGCAAAATATACGTGTACAGAAATAGTCTGCAAATAAATTGCCTTCTCTTTTCTTTCTGTCTGTCTTTCTTACCCTTCTTTCTTTTGGCCTGTGAGAATGAGGAGTCAGGAGAAGTGTGAATCTGGGCCTTTTTTATTTTGGAGCATTTCAGGTTCTCTGGCAGGCTGTTGCCAGGCTGTGTAGCTGCTCCCTACCGATAGTAATAGGCAGGCAAAATTCTAAGCAATCAAATTTCCCTTCTCATTCAGCCCTGTCGTCTGCGTGTTTTAGAGAAGAGAATGAGAGCTGGGCCTAGTAACTGTAAATTGCTTAAAGCAGGAAACAATCAAGTGAGGATTAGTAAACCCAGGGTTTGTGGCAGGTTAGGACAGATCCATTACAAAAGGACCTGAATTGCTGCCAAGTGCCCCATCCTAATGGAAAGAGTGAGTCCTGCATACCTGTTACTGCCCATCAGTGCCAGACTCTTGGTGGGCTCACACTGCCTTTGCCAAAGCTGGAGGAGATGACGTCCTGGGCCAGCCTTGTCCCTTGCTGAAACTGCGGAATTCAGAAGTCAGTAGGGCAATCCCCAGCCTACCCATCTCCTCTTCTCCTCCAGCATGTGTCTAACTCCTCGGCAAGACCCATCCCCAAGGAGAAACCATGACATTCCCCTGGAAAGAAAGGGAATATGGTTCTCTTCCACATACTGGTGAAAAGTGCTCAGCTCCCGAGGCTTGACCCGAAACTCATCAAGGGAAGGGCTCCCACTGATGAGCAAAGCTGATTTCCTGGAAGGAAGGGAGCACATGAACACTTTATCCTTCACCCCAGCATCACGCAGCCTTGTTTTTCCCATATTATATTAGTCACACAGCTCCTTTTTCAGACGAAAGCTGTTCCTGCTCCCAGGATGGATCTGGACACAAGCAGTGCCTTCAAGATTCACAAAAAGTTGAACCAGCAGAGCTAAAGTCTAAACCAGGTTTTCCTAGGTCGTTCATAGGAGAACAACATCTTAACTGTGTTGTATCCAGCTGTGCCTTTGGCTTGAAGAAAGGACATAGTAAGACAAGATTTGCCAGGGGATACAGAAAACAAATACAGTCATCTTTTTGCTCCTGTGAAGGTTCAGGGAGGCTTGTGGTGTGCCTAAAAGGTGGAACGGAGGAAAAGGTCAGTGAAGAACAAGCCTGCAGTGTGAAGGCTGAAAATGTGTGCAATGAATTTCATTTCAACACATTGTTTTCTAGCTGGATATAAAAAATGTATGCATCAAGTGTGGCTAGTTACTGACTCTGCACTTTGTGTCCCTGCCCAATTAACTAGTAGAAAATAGGATGCATGATAGCTTGTGTGGCATGAGGGGCTTGAAATACCATCTAGGTGGTGCTGAGATGCAATACATGGAGTGAGTGACGGGCATTTTTAACCCAAGTACCTGAAGACAGAGTGCTGACTGTCTGCGGTGCCCATGGAGGGGTAGGAAATTACAGCCCATCACAGAGGTACGATGACATTCCAGCATGCTGCCATTTTCATTACAGTCTTTGTCAAAAAGATGGATACAGGTACTGTGTACTGTTCTTGGTATTAAAATAAGAAAGGGTTTTTTTTTCTTTCATCTGCTGTTCTCATCTCAGCATTAGCTGTCAGAGCGAGCCATCAGTCAGACGGCAGTGCTGATAGATCTTCATTTTCACTGTGTGCTTTCACTCACTTTTGTGACAAAGATTACTAGACTAGAAAATAGCGTGCCATTAATCCGTTCCACCAGCAATACCAGAACTAAAATGGAACAGGGAAAATGGCACAAGATGTGCCTCTCCAACAAACAAAGATAGCAGCATGAGGGAATGAAACGACTCAAGACGAAGTAAAATCCAAGCAATCCATCCCATGCTGTGTTTGCCTGTAGCCCTGTTGTTTGGATCCATCGTCTGGAGTCGTGGCTCTGTGGTTCTGGTACAGCATCCAGCACGATGGGACATCGATCCAGGCTGCGCCCAAGGTGCAGCTGCCCTGTAAGTGCTGAAAATAGATCCAGTCTAATACGTCTAAGCAGGTATGCCTGTGACTCAATGGGGCCGGAGGCTCTAACACGGCTGTAAAATGCCTCATGGCAGGCTTTGAATGATGTGTGGTTACAGATTGTGTCCTTCCCTCCCCCTTTCCACCAGGGACTTTCTATGCCGTTTGTATCAGGGTGATCTGTGTTTACTCACTTCCATGTCTTCCATGGTTTCATAAGACAAGAGAGCGTGGCATGAATGGAGGTTTACAATGGATATTAGGAAAAATTTCTTTACTGAAAGAGTGGTCAGACATTGGAATAGGCTGTCCAGGGAGGTGGTTGAGTCACCATCCCTGGAGGTGTTAAAAAAACGCGGATGTGTCACTTCAGGATATGGTTTAGTAGGCATGGTGGTGTTGGGTGGATGGTTGGACTTGATGATCTTAGAAGTCTTTTCCGACCTATGATTCTATGAAAGTGTAACATCTTTACAACACAAGAAGCATTGCACCCAGCTGTGGTTCAGTGTTATACCAGCCCGGCATGTTTAAGGCACGTGGAAGAAGTAGACAAAAGCTATGTTGCAGCGTGCTCGGTAAACATCATGTCCATCTGCCTTCATGCCTCCCCCAGAAAGGTCTCATGTTCAGCAGGCTGGCTAGGACTGGCTGTCAGCAGGGACAAAGAGTCTTGGAGCTAGAAAATGTCATTCATCTGTTACGAGCCTGTCACTTCAACTTCCTGATGGTACCAGTTCTTCTCGTCTTTCTGATCTCACAGATCAATTCTCCTAAATCATTCCTCCAAATACGTAAAATGTTGATTATAATAAATAGGGGGACTGTAAACTTCTGAAGAAGAGGTTTTTTCAAGCCTTAGGGCTCATAACAAAATATACGTTATCCAGCAGATCGTAGGTCCACCTCCTGAGGTCCAGGAAGAGTTAAGGTATGGACTCTAAACACCTGAAAGGTTAAAGACTCACTTTCCTCTGAAGATCTTTCTGCCCATTCACAGTCAGTCATACTGCAGTATCCATGTGTCTCTCTTGCTGCTTTTATAAGCAGTAAAGAGAGAATAACATTGTCAAATAATAGATCATTTCACTATATTTTTAGGGAAAAAACAACTTTTGCAATAGGCAATGAGTAATGCCATTGCATTGCAATATACAATGTCTGTGCTAAAGATATGCACGACTGAGAAATGTATATGTGGGCAGCCCTAAACTACAGCATCAGATCCAAACGCAGCCTAGATGTTCTTCTATGACTGGGTTGGGATCTTCAGCCCTGGAGACCAAAAGGCCTTCAGTGTTGGGGACAGTGGCTGTTGATCCTGCTCCCCTGCTGCTTTCAGCCGCTTCATCTGGGGCAAGTCCACTGACTTCAGTGAGGAAGCATTAGGAAAATTGAAGAAGATTTTTCTATGATTTGCCATCTGGCCATCTCCTTTGCTATCTGTTGAATCATAAATACTGGGCAGTTTATGGTTTACATTGCCTTCTGCCACTCCAGGAAGAGGTCCTTCCCAGCTACCCTTAAACTGCAGCATTACCCACCCTCTCCCTACCCAACACCAGCCCTAGCCTTGCCCTGTTGGCATTTGAAGTACTGCTGGATGGGGTCCGCTCACACCGTGTCTGTCTGGAGGAGATGCACTGGTGTCCTCAACACATTCCCTTTCTGGATCACTGGAAACTGCCTCAGGAACTGGGGTGGCATCCAGAGCTGCAAACTGGGCAACAGGCTCTCTAACCCAGATACTCCATGTGACAGCTGAGTTGACTGGCTCAAGTCCGGACATCTGTCATGTCCATCTTCCTCTTGCCGCTCCATTTCCCTGCACTGCAGGAGAGCCAAGGGTGCTTAAATGAGGAAGGGATTTTTTGGCAAAGGCTGCACACCCAAAGTCTTGATGCTTTTTTCTTCACAAGATAGGCAGGCCAGCCCAGAAACAGGTGGGGCCAGGGCAAGGTATGTGTATTTTCCTATTTCTAGCCCCATTAATATCAAAACCTAGCCCGCCAAATGAGCCACCAGACACCTTTCTCATTTGTAGATCCTTCCTCTCAAGGTGAATCTCTGTATACTCATAGGCATGGCTGTTTCCTTCCCTCCCTACATCTACCTTAATGGCTTTTGGCTCTTCACCCTCAAGAGTCCAATTCTGAAGTCCATAAATTTCTTTCTGTCAGTGAGCTTTGAATCAACCCCTAGGATGGTACAGTCTCAGAGAAACAAGTTGGAGCTTCATTCTTTATTTTAATGGACATAAACTCTAGCAAATTTCTAAACTTTGCATTTTTAAGCCACACAGTGATAAGAGAGTTTCTTAGTGGAGATGTACCCGCATACCTTGCTTACACAAAATCACCCGTTATGATCCATTAGTATGTTACCAGAGTGAGGACTGAAGATCTTGAGCTTGGGTCACTTCTCATTTCCAGGCTAACCTATAAGCTTCTCTAGAGATAATTTTATAAACATACATGACAGATTGCTGAGAATGCGTCTGCACTGCTTAAATCAGTACATCTGACAAACACTCCCAAGCACTGAGCAAGGAGAGGCTAGCAGGTTATGCTGTTGAAAGCCTTGTGGGATTTCTCTGAGCTCAATGCATTTTAAGTCACGTAATTGGTACGCTGGTAGTGGATCTGTTATAAAGAAATGAGCTTAAGCATTTTCAGGCACACTTTCTGTATGTAAATCTTTGCCAGTAATTATCACATGTAACCAAGGACTTTTGCTAATGATCAAATAAAATAAATGATCCTGTTTATTTCTTTCACTCTGTTCATTACAATGTTTTAGTCTTAAGACCCAGTCACACAGAGTTTGGCTCTGCGCTAAGTTTTGCTTGAACCTCTTTTGTAGGTCTATTCTCAGAACTGTATTTCAGTAATCTGTTGACAACACTGCAGTTTCTTCTGGACCGCTAATTTATAGGCAAGGAAACAAATGGCTCTTGCAGACAGTAGGAGCAGAGGAGTAAGCACATCAAAAAAGCAGATGGTAAGTAAAGCCACTTAATGTGATTCAGGTTCTTAAAGAGAGCAAGTTCACTGCATTGAGAGATTCTATTATGTTATAAGAAGCATCTATCCTGAGCGAAAGGTGGGCAACGCACGGCAGTGACACCTGATTGAAATGCAGAAGGAATCAGCAGTGCAGGCTGTTACAGCAAAAGCTGAGAATCATCGGAGACTGACCACAAATTATTTTGATGAGTAACAACTCAGCTGAAACAAACAGAGTGTGTTTGGGTTCTTTCTTTCATGAATCAAAAGTCCATGTTCAAGGGTATTTTTTCACCCTTAAGTGAGGAGCTGAAGGTGAGAAGTGAAGATCCCCCATGAAATCTCGCATCGAAGTTCTTCTGCACAGGAACTCACAGCTGCTTCAGCCACAGGCTTACAGTTAGAGCAAGTGCAGGGATGAAATAGCAAAGCATTGGGCTGGTAAAACAGGAGAGCAGAGATCATGCCTGTTATTTCTCCAGAGCATCTGAGTCCTCTCTTTATTCCAACCTCTTTGCTGGCCAAGTACTCCTGCAATTATCCTTACCCCTTGTGAACATCTCTAAGTAGCCAGGACTGAGATGGCAATGGTGAGCTACCAAAATATTCCCTGCAAACAGCCCTACCCTCTTTCCTTCTTTTCTGCGCTAAAGAAAGGCTGGAGAGAGGCAACAGGTGTTAGCAGGAAAACAAGAGAGTTAGCTATAGAGAAAAAAGAAAAGTGATGGAGAAAAGCAGGTAGTGGAAAATATTAGAGGGCAGAAGAAGTAGAGGAGAGGATGAGGAGAAACTGCCTCTGGAGTCTAACCAGGAAAAAATATCTCCTTAATAAGGCAGAGGCACACAGCTTCCAGCCTCAGCATGTGTCACGAAGGAGTGATTAGGTCACTTAAAGAAACACCATCGAAATCATTTGCAAGAAATTATTTTAATAAGATTTTATAGAATGTGATTTAACAAAGTACATTGGCAAGGCTCACTCTATTACTTGTTAAATGAATGGAATATAAAATTGACGTAGGATTGAGGTAGAATGATTTATACAGAGATTGAAGAAAGATGTAAGGGGTAAGGGAGACCCTCCTGTTGAGTCACAAGGTTCAGAATGGACCCCCTTGCTTTCTAAACTCCTTCTCAGAGAGGAGCCTGGGTGTGGCTGGATCCAGACTTGGCCTCAGACCACAACGGTTTATGTCTAAAGGGTATGTCTAGCAGCAGTTGAAGGTTTGTTCACAATTAAAGAGAGAGACAGAGAGAGAGAGAGAGAAAATAGTAGGAATTTAGCAGTAATTAATAATTGGTTAACTTAGCATTTACCAAGTGGTTAAAAGGAACTCACTACAATCACAATAATTGGATATTATGACTTGAATTGATTCACACACACACACGCACACAGACAATATGCATAGATACAGGTAACTGTTAAAAATTCCCCTGGAGTTCAGTGAAATCAAAAGACAAACCTCAAGGAATGAGGGATCCCTGTAGTTCAGCCCAGGTAACCTCGATCTTCAAAGTCCGAGGGCTCTGAGAGGCGTCCCACTCAGCGGGAGATGCGGGGCACAGAAGATCCCAAAGGGCTTCGCTTGGTACTGTTGTTTATAGGGTTGTGAGATGATTCACTTTCGGCAACAGCGAATTTCCATCCTGGCCACAATCCATATGAGGTAATTCTGGTAACTTGACAGCAACCGTACAATTACAGTACATCCCAGAATATACAGTTGTGACATTTTCCAGGCAGGTCCGATCCGGGCAGTGGGAGTTCCAGGTGGGTCAGGGAGTGCCTGATTGGCCCAACTCACTGCTCTCGTACAAGGACAAGGAAAGTGCCAAGTCATCCCAGCTCACTGCTCTTGCACTACAGGCAAGAACATGGTGTAGATTGCCAGGTGGCCCGGTCGGGGGGGAGCTGTACCACCACAGCGTGTCCCGGACATCAGCCCTTGCGATCAGCACATTTCTGTGTATTACAGCATCTGCTTCAAGTCACTGGAGGTGTTCCAGCTTGCTGCTCAGTATCATTTTCCTCTCTGAACTTCATGTGGCTGAACTCTGAAATGAGGTAGCATGGACTTCTCAGCACATGGTGGTGAAATATCATGCAAACAGGTAGAGTAGGGCAGAAATCTCTCACTGGCTCTTGTTTAGGATGTGTATAGCCAAGGGAACTTCTGGAGCTTTCTCATCTCTCCAGCTGCATACCAGCCTGTGGTACTGCCTCCACCATCCACCCCAGACCAGGCTTGGCCCCGCTGATTTTAGAATGTCCTGTAAAGGTGACCTGTCCTTGAAGTGTCTGCTAAAGAAGAATTTTTATCCAACCAGAAAAAATGTGGGACACCTACAGTTCTTTCACTCAGTTGTCCAAAAAGCCGATTCTTTTACCCGGTGTGCAATAAACCAATTCTCACATACTCAGGAGAGATATTGTTTTATTCAGGCCTGGGTGCTCGGTGGACTTTTCCACAAATCAAACACACCCAGTGCATTTACGTTTATACATTAAATTTATGCATATTCTACCTATCTAATACATATTCATTCTGATCCACGCAAGTTGTGCAACTACATGGTGTCATTCTTCTTGGCTCCTTTTCAGACCCCTCTGCGCATGTCTTCCTCCTTTTCTGGGTTCTCTGGTGGTCTTTGGTGGTCCTCCCGGATGAAGTACCCTAACTCCTTTTATCCATATATGGTCACATGTCGTCTAAGGACAACTTAAGCCTACTTTCTCTAGCCAGCTTTCTTTCGTTCCTTCAAGAAGGAGAATTTGTCTCTGATTAAACCGATAGCGTAGATGGCCAAGATATTCTGTCTCTAAGATTAGGTTAAACGTTAACATGATTCTGGTCATGCACTACTCAATTAAAGAAATGCTACTTAAACACAAACAATACCCCTTCTTTCCAAGGGAAGAACTTGTTCTGTTACAACTCTTCTGATGAAAAAGGATCTGACAGTGATTTCCTCACTGCTGCTCCGTGCCTTGCTGCCCTTAGGAATGCCCATAAAATAAAGGTTGTTAGTAAGGAAGGCACTTAATGTAATGTTTGCACCAGATTCACTTTGCTTTAAACAAGGTTGATGCCAGCTTTTACTGCATTTTCTTTAAGACAGTGGAGGGAAAAATGAAGTTAGCCTATCCAGAGAGCCTTGATGAGGCAATGCACCTGCAAAGTAGAGGGACGAAAGAGGTTTTTCTTTCTTGCTAGTCCCCTCTCAGCTGTGACAGCCCTGCACAAGTGCACACAGAAGCAAAGATTATTCTGTCAGTAATGGCACTGAGCCACCTTGTCCTGGAGGTGTGTTTCTGTGTACCACCTGTGTGATGTGGAAGAGAATAGGAGAGGTCCCGGTGGGACAGGTGACAGCTGAAGACCTGGAGAGAGCCCTGCATCCTAGAAAGTCCCTGAAGAGCAATGGCTGTAGGAAGGCAGTGTGGAGCTGGGCTGTTAATGCAGGGTCTCATTTGCAGAGACCTCTTCGAAGATAGTGGACTGGGACCCAAGTCTTGCCTCAGAAGGAGAGAGAGATACTATCTGGCAGCCTGCACATTTCAGCCAGGTGGTTCATATTTTCCTGCACCTCATCAGCTGCCCTGGCTCAGGCAGCCCCCGCCTCTCCCTGCCTTGCTCGCTCTTTCAGTTGTGGCAGCAGCTGCTTTCTCTCTGGGCAGCATTTCAGCGTCCACACCCACCGATGGTCACCTCTGTGCCTCAATCTGTCGCCTGCTCACGGCAAGTGTTATCAGCACCCAGAGCGCGGCGGTCTTTGCAGCAATAATACAGCTGTCTCATTTCTCGAGCAGCCCTGATGCCCAAGGTAGGATTTGCATTAGTGGTGTGGTTGGTGGAGGTGGCTCGCATGGCCTCGCTGCGATGGGACATCACTCAGCAGCAGTTCTGGCAGTCGGCATCACTGCCGTTGGCGCTGGGTTGTTCAGGACATCCCCTTTTCCTGCTCGACTTCTCTGTAGCTCAGACCTCTCAGAGATTACTGATTATTTTTTTCCCCCATCCTCTTCTTTCTCAAGTCCTCCCAAGGCGGGGGATGATTTAAACATTGTTTTTAAAGGCTTATGGTGACAAAATTTAAAAATGGCATAGATGGCTCGGATCTCTTGGTAGGGATGGGAGAGCTTGCTTACAGCTTCTGCAGAGAAAAAAATATTGATGTGCTGATCCTTCAAGATCACTTCCTTCACCACAATGGTTGTTACTCCACGCTGACCACCCTGAATGCAAATTGTTGCTCTTCACTGGTGTGGGCAAAACCTGGGGCCCTTGGAGGTCTGAGGTAAAGCTCTAGGATATGGTGCAATATTAAAACTATTTTACTGTTATTACTTAACCAGTTCCTGTGCAGCTACATTTCCTTGAGCAATTTAGTGGCATATTCATCAAGTTTAGAGAATCTCGAGGGATCCCAATGATTTAGCTGTGCAAACAGTGATGGAGAAAACGCTAAAAAGCCTGGTTAGCTCCCACTGAAGCAAATTCCATTGAGATTGGACCACGGTCTGGTCCATCCATCCCAAAGACCCTTCTAGTAAGTGTGAGTCTGTCCACCGTGGTGGCCTTGTGCATGTACGTTTCTTATTAAAAAATCAGACATTCAACTTACCCATGCAAGGTGCTTCAACCACATTTAGCATTTCAGAGATGGCCACCAAGGTGTGTTTTGCAACCACGACAGGAGTTTCCTCCAGCCCAAACTGTGGCTACGCTCAGTGATAACCACATGATCCTGCAAAAGAGAAGGAGACTACTGTGTTCAAATATCTTCAAAGTATTGAATTATTGCAGGATTTAATGTTCAGTAGATGAAATTACCCTTTCAAGTGACCTCAAATGTAATAAAGAACCAAGACTAGTCAGTGCAATGGTTTTATTGCAGAAAATCACAAAATGATGTACTGTAGCATCATAAACTTGTCATAAATTACCTTGAGTAATGAACCATGAAAAATACCAAAGGCGTGTAAACTGTGTATTTCTGGGGGAGGATGCCTGTGGTGGGTGAAATACATACATAGATCCCATAAGAAAATTGTAGGTGTGATTTACTCAGATTTGTTATTTCCTACTGAAACTCACTCATACTGGGTTGACTGCAGTGATGTCTGTGACAAAACTCCCATACATACCAGTGAGAGTAGAGTGTCGTTGTTATAAATTAGCGGAAATGACCTGTCCATGTCAAAAGGTATGATCAGGTCTCAGGACTACCTGCATTTTTTGGTTCATGCTTCCTGCGTTTCAGTATTTGGTTATGGTTCAGTCATTTAGATCCCACTTCATTGTCCTAAGTCCTGCTGTTTCTCTGGAAAATATATAGGGCTGGCTCCACAGCTGCTATAAATACATGCAGTTCCGTCACTTCAATGGAGCTACGCTGATTTATTTAATGGCTAGGAGATTCTTCGTGAGATTCATCAGTGCAACCACTTTGTATTAACTCGTAAGAGGGAGGATAAAATGCACAAGGACTTGAACTTCACTACAAATCACCGTTTTCAGGTGGTGGGGCTTCTCGCTGGGAGATGCATTCTGCATTAGGAGTACATGTAGCCATTTTTTTAGGACCCTGGCTGGCCAGGTCAGGCTATCCCTTGTGTGAGGGGGTTTAATCCCTTTTGAAAAGGGCAGGCACTGGTATGACTACCGTATGCTGCCGCTGCAGGAGGGTTCTTGAGCTGATGTGCATATGTACACCCGTAGCCTGACCCACCTGCACCAGTGTTTGAATGACGATACTGCAAAGCCAAACAGGCTGTGATAGAGGGAAGAGGGTAAAAAGGATGACATCCTATCTGTACTTTAAATAGAACTATGTGTGTGGAGAAAGTTCTCTGCTGAGCAGGAAGGGCAGAGAGTCAAAAAAAAGAGATGCCCTCGTCAGCCAGCATATTGCAGTTGTGCGTGAGGGTTCAGAACAGCAGCATGAGGACATCTCTGCAGCCTGTACTTCTGGGCTCCTCATCTCCAGCAGTGTCGTACATGCACTGAACTCAAAGCATAATTAAGGGAAATTCTCTGCATACACAGGAGCAGCTGTGCAATAGGTGTCTGCTTTGGAAAGGCCTCCAGGTCAACCACTGCCCATGCCACCACTCACCAGAGGCCACAGGCACTTCCTGCCAGTGCCTTGGAGCTGGAGATGGGCGAGAGCCCCACTGCCATGTGCCACCGACAGTGCCGGGGCCGGTGAAGCCCTCAACAGGGTCCTGGTTGCTGTCAAGTAGATATACATAAAATGCACTGAGAGGCTGCAGAGGTTGTGTAAATTGGGTGTAGGCCATGGGCAGCATGGAAATTTAGAAGTGCTGCACAGTTAAAGGTTCCATACGATGCCTGCTTTTACCGTTACCTGCTGGGGAAGTGCTGGTGAAGACTTTTGTAGAGCTGAGAGGGCATAGAGCCATCTCCCAGCCCTTTCAGATGTGTGTAATAAAACACAGAGGGTCGACTCCTGAATTAGTCAACTGAAATGAGAATAATTTCGAATGCAAATATGTTGCAATTAATATACTATTTCTATTTGTAAAAGATAAAGGAGTGACTCTGAACTAACATATCAGATTTGAATTATCTCACAGCTGGGTGGATTTGATCCAGTCTATTGAGGAGATTAAGTTCAGCATTTTAATTTGTTATTAAATATTTGTATAGCAACTAGAAGCCATAGTTGATAGCAAATTGCTAGCATACTAGTGCTGCGTATCTGCAGCAAAATCTCTAGCTGTAAGGGGGCCATAACTGAACTAGACAAGATGGACAAAGGATACGTTGTCGGGACAGGTGGGAATGGAGGTACGGAGGGAAGGGGTCACTTGCCCAGGGTGACAGAGGAGGTCAGTGGCAGAGCTGGGGACTGGTATCAGATCTCAAGGACAGCAAGATTGTTCGACTGAGCTTAGCCTAAAATAGCCTCATTTTTTACTACAGAGTTAGCCAATCATCTAAACAATTATCAAAGGACATGGTAAACAGTTAATTAAGTTCTGGAACAGCTTAGTAAGGGATGTGGTAAATTCTGTGTTCATTGTAGTCTCTGAGTTAAGGTTGGATTTCTTTCTCTTGGGCATGATCTGCATCATCCACAAATTCCTGGATTGAAGCCGGGAAGTGCTGGGTACGTTTCAGGTCTTTGCTACACGAGAGCTTTAGCTGGGTGACAGTGGTGGTGCCTCACGGCCTCCGGAGGTATGAACCTGGGGGATCTTCCGAGTCGTGAGCAAGACCCTGACCGTGGGCTGTCTGAACTGCCATTTTAAAGATCTTTGACTTCAGTAAAGGGCTGTTGCTAACAGTAACTTGGACTAAATGGATACGAACTCCGATTTTTCCAATGGTAAATTACGGAAAAAAGGAAAGAAAGCTGAACCTTTCTAAGACATCAACTCTTCTGAGAACCAGGTAAAAGAATGTAGAATTTATTCCTGGTTTTATTCCCTGTGAAACCATTATTGTAAGTGGTGACCATAAATGGACAGCAAAGTTTCAGGCTTACTTTGTCTTTGAACTTCACCTCACGACTCCAGGGATGAAGTGTGACGGCAGAGATGTTGGGACACGGACCAGGCACATCACTGCTGCCTGCTTGCCAGAGAGCCATGAAAAGTATTCTTCCTCGTCTCTCTAATCCGCGTGGCACATGATGAATTACTGGCATTAATGTATCTGGCCATAACAGCCCCAGAGCTCACAAGTTGTATGTTCATGCCACTGCCTTTTGTAAACATATATTTTAAATATGCATTGATTGGGTATGCACCGTTATTATTCATCAAAATGTTCTCATCTCCTAACACTTAATAACAATAATAAAGATTAATGCTAAGCTTTGACACAGAAAAAGGCTACATGACTGTGTATTTATTTTGCAAGTTTAATTAAGGCTGTTTGTTACAATAAAAATTAATGTTATTGTCTTCCAAAGTGCAGCATAACCAATATTAAACAACTGGATTTCACGTTGCAGCTATCTGAAATGGCACTGGGCTGGAATCAGTCAAAAGGAGATAATGCCCTGGGTGTATTTGTGTGTATATCTTTTTGAGTTGATGAATGATAACAAAACACAGTTACTGCAGTTCCCTTTCGGTGGGGGTACACGGGTGGTCTGAACGGCTTTATTTAATCTCTCACTCTGTGAGTGCCACTGTGGGTGACCTAAGATAAATCATTTACCCTCCTAGGACTTTGTTTACCCTTCAGGAACTTGTTGAATTGAACCCAAAATTAAGGAAGGGCTTTTAAACTACAAATGAAAGGGGGGAAAAAAACTTTACAGATATATTGTACTTAATCCTTGACATTATTTGAAGCAGAAATCTGGTCTTATGATGGGCTGGAAACTGCCAGGCAGTGTCAGTGCATTTGTCTGTCCTCCAGCAGGACCATGGTAGGGAGTGGCCGTTGCCCAACCTGAGCTTCTGTGCAAGGGGAGGACATGGGGGTGCTTGCTAAGACCAGGGCAACCAGCCCTACTCGCTGGATCCAACCAAAAGCACATGCTGGGCTTGATTGATGCGTTAGAGGAGAAGGAGTATAGTTCTGCCTCTGGAGACCTGCTCTTCTGCTTTCCCATCCAAAACTTCTCCTTAAACCCCCATCACTGGTCCCAGCCACTGGGTTGTCTAATGATTCCCCAAAACACCAGCAAAACCCCAAGCAGCCTTTGCCCTTGCACGTGGTGTCCTGCCTCTGTGCCAAATTGCCAGGTGTTTTTGGACAGCCCTGACATCCTCTCCCCCATGGCCACCTCTGCTCAGACTAACTCTACCCGACGTCCAGCCGGAGCCAGCCCATGAGGGCTGTCACACAGGAGCTCCCAGCACCTCATCCCCGTGGGATTTTGAAGGCCATGGCCTCTGCTTCTGAAGCTTCACAACTGAGAGAAATAGGTAAAAACCCTCAAGTTTTCCATATGTCTTTGGAACTGAAGTCTCTGGCCTTTACCCTTGCAAGAAGCAGATGGCAGATCCTGTTACTGCAGATAGGTTGCAAGGTAAGATGTGTTTGATTTGCTTTCTTTAAATCAATAACTCTCAAACGTACTTTGGATTTGCCATCTTGATACACTCACTCGAAATTGGTGTTAGTACATTAGGTTGAAAAGAAGCAAGGACGGTCACAATAAAGGGCACCAGCCACAACCTGCCACTTCTCTCTTCTGTTTTTTTTTATTGTGCAATGCAGTGTCTGTGTCTCCCAGTCCTTTAGCTTCCATCAGTGCTACTAGCCTCCGTCCTCCCCAGCGCATTCAGAGCCTGAGTGCCAATTACCAGCTACCTTACGGAATAAGATAGTAGGTTTGAAAATGTTTGTTTGGCTGGAACTGTTTTCTAAATGCGATGTTCCTCTGGGCAAAACTAACCACTGGCTCCCGAATATCCACCAGCAGAAAAATTCCAGCAGGTCTGGCTTTATCCAGCAGAGGGCAAAGCCACCCACCGGCAGCCTGGGCTGTCGCAGAATCGGAGACCAACCACAGAATCGTACAATCACAGGATGGCTTGGGCTGGAAGGGACCTTAAAAATCATCTCATTCCAACCCCCCTGCCATGGACAGGGACACCTTCCGCTAGACCAGGCTGCTCAAGGAGCCCCTTTCCTGCTTACTCCCTTAAAACCAAACTGAATCATCTGCAGACCACAGAGATGATGCACGGAAAAGTCAATGTTTGGAAAATGGGCCCTTTTCATAGCTGGGTTCCTGCACGTGGGATGGGTCAGCACTCGTGGCAACTGGGCAGGGGGTTTTCATCATCTGTTGTTTATTCAGCTTTTTTCTGGGTGTTGCATTTCGTAAGGTGTAAGATTAAGGACCCTTCCTGCTGTGAGAACAGGAGACAGAGACAGCTCTTGCTGCAAAAAGCACGAGCTGTGAGCAGAGCAGGTAAAGGGGGCAAAGCATGGGGAAGAACAAGGCCAATAGCCCACCCAAGGAGAAGCAGCGTGTTTCATCCCCTCTGCCATATTCTGCCATCTTACAATACCCCTCATTTTACAGCGCTTTATTGCTTATCCCCCAACTCCACTCACCATCCATATACTTCTGTACGTGAATAGTTCATGACCACTGTGTCTGCCCACTAAAACGGGAGTTTTCAGGGCAAAACTTTTCGGGGCCAAGCTGACCCACTGCTGCCGTTGAGATCAACAGGAGCAAATGATGTCCCGCTCACTGTAAAAGTGCAGAAACCGGGCTGCAATCCATCCACCTCAGTATGCCAGCTCCCACTGTGACCAAAAGCATTAGAGGATGCTCAAGAAAACTGTGCTAGGAGTAATCAGCTGATAAAAGGCCTTGTCCTAATCCTAAATTGTCAGGGATCGCCTTGCTCTGCACAGCAGAAGATTTTGATCCTTTCCAAAGCTCTTTGTATAAACTGTTGCTAAAAGTTATTCCTTTCTCAAATCTGCTGAGTTCTTGGCTCAAAACTGAGATCATTTCTATCTGTGTTTTGTAAAGTTATGATCAAATTCTAATCGAAATACTAACCCCAAGGTATTTCCAGACGCCTTGCCAATAACTAACAGAGACAGTAAATACAATTTGATACCTTAGAGCTCCTCCAAGTCTGATTCTCATTGAGATGAAAGCCTTCAGGCAACCGAGAATTTGGCTCCTATGCTGCTGACAAAAATCTAATCAGAAATAGGGGTGGGATTCCCAGCGGTTCCCGAGAGATCCTTGCCTGGCTATGAAACAGGCATTTAGGGTTTCATTTCTGTCAGTTATCTTTTGGAAAAATAAAACCTGACATTTTAATGTGGGCCCTTCATACAAAAGGAGTTTTGGAAAGCAGAGAGGTCTGCAAAGCCACACACAAAAAGAGGAGAAGGGGGGAAAATTAGACAGAGGAAACATCTGCTAAAGTTTTCCTGTTATTTCAGGAATGTTTGTATAACTCCAGCATTCCCTAACTCTTTTCGTATCATGGACAAAATCTTCGCTAAAAGATTGTCTCGTGTCCCACTCCCCACCACATAACCTCTCTCCCTGCTTGCATTTGCTTACACAGAAAAGCAGTATCAGGAACGTGCTTAATGCATCCGCGTTTTGTTTTAACGGAGCGGCGCAGCTGGAGATGAGCAGGGCGTTGCAGCTCGCTCCTCTCCGGCGCGCTGCTGGCGGCAGCTTTGCCAGCCACAACTGCAGACCCGCTGAAGCCCTTCATCTCCTCTTGCAGCTGTTAAAGCACACTGAATTATGCGGTGCTCCATAACCCAAGACTAAAGCAACTTTACGTCCAGTAGAGAGAAAACACTCTCAGAACTGAGGCAGCCTTGTGTTTCTTGTTATAAAGTTAATGCAAAAGGCTGGTCTCGTTAAAATTTTAGTAGCGGTTGGTTTTAGATCTGTGCATAAAAAGTGCTGAATACTGGTCTGATTATTGAATTTGCTCAGACCTTGCTGAAATTGTAATAGATGGAGTGCATTACATTTAGGATAAAAGGTAAAAACTCACTTGGATTGTCCTGGTGCCGTCATAAATGAATCATCACTTAGCTATTAAGACCCATGTTCGATCGTGCAATTTAGAGCATACTGAAAAGAAGCGCTGGCTGATTCATGTGACAATATCAGAGCAGAGCACATTTGGCTGCTTGTTCGCAGTGAAATATCCAGGAGGTTGGATGGAACTGGATGCACTGAGGTTGCAAAGCTGGAAGAGTGTTCCTGGTGGACGTATCTACCTACTTCCAGGTAGACTGAAAATTGTGGTCACCAAGGGATAGGCTGTCCCTCTGGGTGACCTGGTATCTGTTGTCATCTCAGGTTCTGACCTCACCACTGGTGCTGGCCCTGCTGTCACCTGCAATGTGGACACCTTCCCACTGGAGCGTGGACAGAAAACACCAAATTGTCTCAGTTTCTTGAGCAGCTTTCTGAAACGACTCCCCTAGCTGGGTTTTACACAGTAACATGGGGTCTTGGTCCTGTTACTAATCCTCTAAGGGTTTTCCCCTCCTCCATGCCTGTACAAGAGACATAACAAAATCCATCCTGTAAGGAAATGATTTTGATTTTTCTTGCTCGATCAGAAACATATGATATTAACCCTTGGGGAAAAATACATCAAGTTTTACATTTGCTCCTACAGTAACATTAGGAACTGATTTAGGACAGACTACAGCAGTACTACTTAGTACTTTAGCAATACGGTAAAAATAGGTATCATGTTACTAGTATGGGAATCATTGCCTAGATACCATAATAACAGGCAATGTGGAAAAACCCTAAATAGACAGTGATTATGTATGTAAGTGAGAGCATGAAATTTAGTGTGGGAATGCCTGGGCTTAACACCTGTATTCAGTCTGTAAGTATGTTCAGCAAACTAATTTCCAGAAGCCTAAATTAATAAATTTTGTGGTGGTTTTGTTCTCATTCGACAGACTGGACTCCTTGTTTCCATTACCATTGCATGCCAAGTAAGGCACTTCTCTCCCTCAGGCCCAAGGACTGAGTAACAATTTCACACACAAAGCCCTCCCCAAAAGCTGCCTGTCCCTCTGCCTGCCCATTTCCCAGTGGGAGCGATGAGGTGGAGGGGGCTCCTGGCTGAAGAGTCCCATCCAGAGCTGCTCTTGAGATCTTGGGCAGCACAGAGGCCCTGGGCACCAGGCTGTATGGACGAGGAAGAAACTTATTCTCTTCCTGTAGATGCCAAAATATCCTGCTTATATATATATATATGTATATGTATATATATATAAAAAGAACTAATGCAAACTTACACCTCCCTTAACGCCCACATTTCATACAGCAGAAAACACTGTCTGCTGGTAATGGTAAGCCTCTTTCTAGCACAGCTGCTACCCAAACCCTGCTTCTTTTCATTTTTTCCCCACTGTGACATTACCTGTGTGCTGTCTCACACGCAGACAAGCAGTACCTGGCAGATCCCCTCTGTATTCACACAGTTGCCTTCCTGCCTCACGTGTAATGTTTAGGCATTGGTTCCCGTTCCAGCTCCATGAGGACCTACATGCTCTTTTATTTGTCCTGAAGTAGGGTAGTGTGCCGTGCCACCAGTTTCAAGGAAGCTTCCCACCAACCTCAGTGTAATGTGTAGCACAGACCCTTCCACTGTGAACGTCATAAAAATCACTGCGATGTAGGATCAGCCACAGATGTTGTACAGCATAAAGTAATGTAAAATAGCATAACAGCTCTTAGTTTCCTTTACGTGCATGTGTATGGATGTAGCAGTGCACATGACTGTGTTTCTCTCTAGAAAGCAAGTTCTGTGAACATGAATGGAATAAAAATAGTAACCCACTGGCTGAATTAGAGCCTTTGGGTAAACAACAGGGACCCACTGAAGCCAAAAAGAGTTTGCAAAGTTTTTTCCCCATTCTATGTCTCTGACAGCACTCCTCTGAAAATGAAAGCCTGTGCTAGATATGAAAACCAATTAGCAAGCATAGAGTAATCCAAATCTTTCATCTAGGAAACATTTTGCTGTATTTATTTTTACCCACAATCAAGCGATCTCTAAGAAGTTGGGTTCTGCTTTCTGTCAGGAGTAAATTAATAACCTCCATTTCTTCTTCCCTGCCTTCGAAAGAAGGTTTGTGTTAGTAACAGATCAGAGAACGCGCAGAGGTTTCTGATCAATTTGCAGCTGATGTTTGTTTGCATTGTTTCAGAGTTCGGTCATTTTATTAGATATCCTTCAGATAGCGCATGAAATATCCGCCAGAGCCCACGGGAGAGCTTGCAGCTTGCCTCTGCAGGCACTTTGTTCTCAAAAAAGCATAAACCCTTTAGCAAAGAGCCGAGTGACCATGCAGTGCCTGGCTCTTGGCCACTGATGCCAGGGAGCGGTGTGCCCATGGATTTCTTTTAAAGATGCATCTGGAGTTTTAGCCAGAAAACAGGTTGGATCTTTAGTTTAGTGCACTTGGGGTTATTTACTGCATTGGCCTGAATCGGAGATGAAGGTTTTCAAAAGAAATTGGGATCTGAAAAGTAATGGCCCTGCTTATATTCATGGATTATGCCCCGGGAAGTGATTTACTGCACACCGGTCTGGAGAGCTGCAGCAGCCCCTCCGGAGCCTGGAGCCGTGGGCAGGCCAGAGGTACGGGAGCAGGAGGAGCTCCGGGATGCGATCCCGGCAGAGATCCACTGCGGCACTACCCTGCGGGACGGGGTGCACAACGAGCACCCTTCTCAGCGCCTCGTGAGTCCGGAGCTGGGGCACTCGTGGGGGAAGAGGCAGCGGTCACTTACTGTTGGCAGAGCTGACGGATCATTGAAGTCACGCTCCGTCACCAAACGGTGCGAGACACATTGCACCCTCCGTCACGAGAAAGCCGTGCGGACAATCAGGGGGGTTAACAGATCAAGAGAGAATTTGCATGGTGTCAGTTATGACGGCTGCAAATTCTGCTAATTGCTAGCGATTGTCAGGAATTTCTATTGGACTGGGATCTCGATTCAAGTTTAGCCATAAAAATGTGTATTTTAACCAAGATAACAGTCAATGGTATCCTTGAAATGCTACAAACACTTTTCTGAACGGGCAGGTTGAACGCTCTGTTATTGAAGCTGCTAATCTAGCACATTGCCCAGCAGACACAAATCATAGATCACACGAACACCACCTTCTCGGTTCTTCAGCTAAAGGTAGTATTTCTTCTGGAGGCGTATTTGGACACTTTATGATGGTCATTAATAATGCAGAACTTCAGCAGCAATTAAAATGAGAAAGAAGTATGTGCTCTGGTTTGTAGGACTGCTGAGTAACCGCAGTCCTAGTTAGAGATAACAGATGTTGTGGGCGTTCTGCACTTCGAAAATATCCTTCCCATGGTCCTCAGGAAAATGAATGGGCCTAATTTAAATGAAGAGATTCTTCAGTTTTCGGAAATATCATATGGATTTGTTTTATTGATTCATTAGTAAATTAACCCATTGATCCTTAAACTCTTGGATCAACGAAGTACACGCCTAGGAGTGTCTTGGGGCTATCATGGATACCATATCTAGTACAGTGGTTAGGCTGCTTTTGTTTTTTAATGAATTGCTTTGCTTTGGCTGTAAATAATGAACACTTTCCAGTGTGCACGGAACAAGCTTGGGGATGTGGAGGAGCCAAACAAATGTCCTCGGCCGCTTGCCACCACGAGAACAGCCACCTTGCATCTTAGCATATGCCGTTCTGTCACTGCTCAGCCCATGATGGGCTCCTCTTTCTGAGCTTCAGGATTTCCTTGTTTCCCTCTCCTGTAGTGTGCCCTTGCCGAGTGCCTGCCTTCCTTTGCCATTTCAAGCAGCCCTGTGTTTGCCAGGCTGGTTTTTCACAGCAGTTGGGTGATAAGGACCCAAGTTTTGAAGGGGTTAAGCTGTGTCCCCTTTTCTCTCTCCTGCGTGTGCGATCGGAGCTAGCTGCTTTCTCATCCCATGCAGGATTGCGTGATTAAACATGATGGGTCAAGTTCTCCGGACTAACCCAGCTGCTTCTAGCCCAGCTCTGAGAGCAGAGTGGTTGAATTGGTTTTAGGTCACCCTCTTGGCACTTCTCATTTTGGCTCAGCCTTAGTCTGAGCTCTGGGGAGAGAGAAGGGGGTCTTGGAGGCTGCAGTGGCTGACAGCAGCCTCAGCAATGGTGCTGGGGTGGCGATGCCTGCTGCTCAGGTCAGATGCAGCTGGGGAGCTGTGAGAGCCCTGGGCAGCGTGCTGGGGGGGCTGGGTGCGGGTCAGAGCCCCCAGCTTGGCCAGAGGAGCCTGAGGTGCAAATTTTTCCCTTCAGGTGCTGTTCCCTGCCCTCCCATCCAGGTCAGAGACATTTTAGTCCCATTTGTAAACCTTTGGTCCACTTCAGGAGGGCTTGCAGAGCTTGGATCCATTTTGGATGTGCTGCAGCTCCCCAGTTTGACATTGTAGGTTCTAGGTTTTGGTTTGGACTGGTCTGGAGTGAAATGTTAGGCATTGGAAAGGCATTACGCTTCTTCCAGAAAGCCTGAGCCTTCCTCGAGACCTCCCTTCGTTTGCTGGGTCTCAGCCAAACTTCTGACGTTGCAGGTGTTTTGTCCGCTGTCAGGATTTTTGCTTCTAAAGGCTGCTCATGGGTAATAAACTGCTTTCTGCCAGCATGAGCATCAGCTTTACTTTGAAAATGCCTGTTTTATTCTTCCTTATTAGACCATAAAAGACATGATAATCTGCTTTAACACTCTGAATAAAGAAACCATCGTATGAGCTCCCAATCCCCGTGCCCTAAAAAAAGGCTGGTTATACCTGTGTCTCCTGGAGTCCTGCAGAGCTGGAGCTAATCCAGGCTCCTAAATTAAAGGGAATTTTACATGTTCTCACTTTTTTGCCCGCTATCACAAACACTAAGGAAGTTGGGTGGTCTTAGATCAAGGTATGTTGATTATTTACATTATTTTTTTCTAGTGTAAATGTTCAGCTATGTCTTGGCTAGGATGATGAACTGTGGTTTTTTTTGCTTGATCTTTTAAAAGATTAGGATCAAAATGCAGAAGGATGGCTGTCCTTCTGTCTTCAAACAGGAGCAACAGTTTCAGGCTTTAATCCAGTTTATTAGGAGATCATGGCTGAAAGCTGGATTGTGAAGGTCTGTTGAATGCCAAAGTAAAAGCTGCAAATCTTTGTACTAAGCAAAAAGAACTGGTTTAAAATTAGGCGTTTCCATAAGGAAGAAGTCCTGTGGTCTCGCTTGTCCTAGCGGTGTCTGGGAAAGTTTGGTGCTCTTGTTGTTGTGTTGTATTGGGTAGAATAAAAGTGGCTTCATTAGATAGAAGCTCCGTATGATAAATTATAGATCTAAAAATACCAATCACATTTAGATGACGCGGTGAAACCAATTTTCACTTACTAGCAGAAGAAAGAGAGGAACTTGATAAGTAGCAATTGGAGAAGACGTCTGCTGAGACTTCTGTGCTGTTTCTGCTAAACATTACGCACAATTAATTGCCTGTGTAAAACGCCATTTTAACCAGTCCCATACTTGGCCGTGCATCAGGATCTGTGCGTGGTCACAGAGGTGCAGAAACCTGGTGGGTAACATACTGAACTTTTGCTCTCAGCTTAATTTTGCAGCCTTTTCAGAAAAATAAGATTGCAAAATCCAAGCTGTCTATGGACATCACCTGGGGCTGACTGCAGGTATTTCTGGTCATGCAACATATTCTGTGGAGCTAAAACACTTCTAGACACTTTTTGATTGAATATGCCTTCACTCAAGTGACCTTTAGGGATTTACAGATTCGCTGCCTCGTTATATTTTGCATGTGATTTGCATTCCTTGGGGCGTGCTGAGAAGGGGAAGCCAGGAGCAGGCAGCTCGGTGATGTTGGACATCCCGTGCTAAGGACGCAGTCAGGAGCTCACGAAAGCAGGCTGGGCGGCCACGGTGTGCGTGGTGAGCTGGGACGTGCCTGAGGACAGCGATGGTCCCAGGTAGCAGTGTAGGTAAGGACTTTGGAAAAACTGCTGAGCCAAACTTCCCACCCAGCAGCCTGATACACATTTCCAAAGCAGTCTCTTGCACTGAAAAGGGCTAAGGAGCTGTAGACACTTAAAGAATGAAAGCTTGTATTAGGTGTGACAGGTACAGAAACTTGAAACTGAAGAAGCTGCCGCTGGAAGCCCTAAGGTCAACCATAGCTAGTGAGATCTCACGTCTCATTCAGGATCCGCGCTGAAAACAAGTAGTTGTTACTCAGAGCATTGCTGGATGCTTCAGCAGGTTCCTACCATCAGCAGAGGTTCATCACTGTGGGCCCGGATTTTAATGCGGGATTTGCTTTAGGTGGGCTTTTCTAGTTTTAATTCATACAAAGTTACACATCAGATGTCACATCAGATACCCAGTTAACCCTCCCAGCCCCACAGTCATAAATCCTTAGCTCTGTTTGCCATGGTTTTTTTTGTCTGTTTGCCTCCTACACGTAAGTGTTTTTGGTATCACTATCAATGTGTACCATTGGCTTCAACCCCGTGCTCCCATGCTTAGTGTAGGGCATAAATCAGCAAAATTAATTAATGATTCTTTGTGTACACTAATGCTTCCAAGTCTTTTAATGCCTTCCTTTAAAGAGGCAGTGCACTAGTAGCGTCATAGCCAAGGATGTGAAATGGTTTTTCAACTCTGCTGAAGCAACGGTCGTGGTGTGCATTGTTTATGTGGGTGACGGCAGGCTGCTGCCTTTAAATTCTTACTCAGTCTCCAGCCATTTACTGCAGGCCAGAAGCTGTAATGTTTAGGAAAGAAATTTGCTCTGTTCCAGACAGAGCTATTAAAAGAAAATTACTCTCAAAGTAATTCTTATCTCATGATGGGATTGCTGAATTACTGCGTATTATGGGAAAGGAAATTGCAAATGTGTTGGCTTTTCTTCCCATTAGAACTATTGTTTTATTACAGTTGTCAAACATGCAAGGACACATTTTTTAAAAATTCTTTTCTTAAGATGAAACCGTCCTGCATTAGGTACCGAACATAAGCTGGAGCTGGCAAAGTTAACGAGCAGACTGCTCAGAGAGGTTTGCAAAGGTGAGTGGGAATGGAGATTCCTTCCTTTGGCTTTGGAAGTGCACGTCCCAGACACAAGAAAGAGGGAGGCACGAAAGAACAACACCTCCATCCTTCTCGGACCACCCAGAGGGGTCATTCTGCCTAGGAGAGACAGCTCAGACAGTCTTGTACACTGACCCCTCTCCTCATTCCACCCCAGACTGTCACCAGGTTGCAAATCCATAATTAGGGCTTAATTAGCTGTCTAGTGTGGGAGTCTGCAGGCCAGTCCCACAAGTTAATCATGGTGAGAGCTCGCTGCTTCCAGTTAAGGATCCTGGCTGCAGAGGGGTGCCAGTGCTCATGGTTTTATGCTGTCCCACAGGCAAAAAGGCCTTGCTCGTGCCTTCACATTTTTGGGTCGGTTTGTATTTCTAGTCCAGCCTGGTTCCTGTCTCCCACCACCCAACGTGCTGCTCGGTGGGGCCAGGAACCACCTCGCTTGCCTGCCCTTGCCCACGCAGCCTCCGTGGATGCGGCAGCTCCATTTGCAACTGAGCTGTGTGAGAAGAAACTGTTTTCACGCACCTCTGGTTTTAGACCAAAATACTAAATCTAAATGTGCTTCAATTTCTATCGCAAATGTCCAAGGCAATGGTGTAGAAATAATATGTAGCTTAAAAAAGAAATCAGAAGAAATACTTTTCTTGACCTCTTGGGTATTACACAACATTATTCCACCGACGCTTTCCTGCAGAAGTTGCTCAGGCAGGGCTTTTCGTTGTCGTTCCCAAAGCGTATGCCAGGTGCTTGGGATTTACGAGCCGAGCAGCGGCTGTGGGTCCGTCAGAACGCGGCCGTGCCGCCAGCCCAGGTGCGCGCAGCAGCACGGCGGACGCTCGCCCGAAGGACGCTGACCCGGGAGCCTGCAGCAGCCGCGACACTGAAACCTTTTCCTGTTGACGAAGGGCTTCGTTGTCTCTTCTCTTACCTTTAGTTTCCTGCTCCGAAAGCTTCTGCGTGATAACAGGACACAAATGTGAAATCAGGAAACAGGCTGATATGCCCCAGTTGACCAATTAATCACTGGTCCATGTGCCTGTGGTGATGGGCCCTGATAAACAGTGGTGCCACTGCCCCTTCCCCTTCCGACTGCTTATCTCTTCCAAAATGCCCCCTCCACGAGCTCAGCTCCTCTGCTCCCTGCTGCGGCACAGCTCTCCCCGCAGTGCTGCAGCAGCCAGCTCAAGGACACAGCCTGGAGTTTCTCCCCAGAGGTTCCTCTGCTAAGACGACAGGCCATTCTCATATGATAATGTGCATTTTTGTGCCCAAGCAAACAAACCCCCTATAGATCTATACATGCAGCTGCTCGTTATTGGCTGGGGTGGGATACCACAGAATCACAGAATCACAGAATGTTCGGGGTTGGAAGGGACCTCTGTGGGTCATCTAGTCCAACCCCCCTGACTAAGCAGGGTCACCTACAGCAGGCTGCACAGGACCTTGTCCAGGCGGGTCTTGAATATCTCCAGAGAAGGAGACTCCACAACCTCCCTGGGCAGCCCGTTCCAGGGCTCCGTCACCCTCAGAG
>Ga0065711_1033113_pt1 | contig 26091 bp, 17 predicted proteins | sample Hoacrofraction12_FD_59098 | JGI IMG/M metagenome (GOLD analysis project Ga0065711, IMG submission 59098) | Hoatzin crop microbial communities from Cojedes, Venezuela - Epithelial fraction 12 v2 (version 2) | ecosystem: Host-associated > Birds > Digestive system > Esophagus > Crop | place... | reverse complement strand
CACAGGGACAGGACAAGCCACAAGCCACCGTCCCACGAGGTGTCGGGGGAACGTCCTCATGGCGAGGGCAGCCGAACACCAGAGGTGACGGGCACCTCGGCGCGCCAGCTTTGAGGACTGGCACTCGGAGGCACACGCAGCGGGCCCCGCTCCAGGCGCAGCACATCCCAGGCTCCCGGAGGAACAGGCGAGTAGAGTGAAGACGAACAGCCCTGGGCAGCAGCAGCCCGGGTTTGAAGTGGGTACAGCGCAGGGGACACCCTCCAGCCCAGCTCCTCCCCAGATGAGCGGGAAGAGCAGCGGGCTCAGCCCCAACCTCACAGCCCCACCGGGACGCCAGGGGAATCTCCCCTTCCTCGGGAGCGAGGTGGCTCCCGGAGCAGCCCCGGCTACGCCCGGTCTGCGGGGCTGCACCCGCAAGGCTTCATTTACCCTGCAAGGACAGAGCAGGGACCAACACGCACCCCCCTCATCGCCCCACGACCGGGGCACCAGCGCTCAGGGCGGTAAGGAAACAGAAAGAAACTCCCAAAAATACCGCTTTTCAAGTTAAGTATTTTTATTATCAAAATTATTACATCTCTTGTGAAAGTTCAAATGTTACAGCATGGTGTAAAAACTCCACTAGAGTAAGAAGCTACAGCCCCCACCTTTCCAAGAGCTTTCCAGGGTCCCTCCCTCCTGCCCCCCCGCTGCGCCCGAAGGTGCCGGAGCCTCCGGGCAGGGCCCCCCCGGCCCCCTCCCGCCACCTGGCAAGGCAGAGCCCGCCTGCCCCGTGCTGCTCAGAGCACGGGAGGGGAGGCTGCACCCCCAGGGCTAAGCCGAGTGAAGTTTACACCTATTTTATACAGTATACAGACACCCAACTGCGGGGTGACAAGTTCCATCCCAACACGCTCACAGCCAGACAGTGTGAGGAAGTTACTCTTTGTTTCAATATTTTAAAAGTCTCCCCTAGGTTGAACAAACACCTGATTTCAACTGTGAATTAGAGAAACCTGTAACAGTCCTAAAAAAAGGAAGAAGACTGTGCATCTGAAAAGACAGGGGAGACAGACTCACAGCATTATGTTATCCAAGAGAAAGGAGAAGTTCCACTGCAGCACCAGGGATGACACCTGTCGTATATTAGCTAACCTACTATGGTTATAACTGAATATAAAATTAGATAAATAAAAACACGCCCGATATTACAGTAAACGAGTGAGAAAGAAGCTGGCAATCGTATGGAATTGAACAGACAGCGCACCGTGTCTGGGCTGGCTCTGCCGCCACGCTCGCCGGGTGCCGGCGGCTGGGAGAGATCCCGCTCGGCACTGCAGGGTGCCCGGCACAGGCCGGGGTCCCCACCGGACACCTCACCGCCGCCCCCCGCCGCGCAGCCCCCGCGCGCCGCAGCGTCGCTCTGCTCATCCGGTCACCCCGCAGCGTGTCGGGACCCCCGGCGTGGGGGCACACGGCAGCGCCGTCCCCCCCAGCAACACCCCCGTTTCACAGCACGCGACGGCGCACCCCAGACCCCCTGCGGCGACGGGCACTCGCACCCCAACCCGCTCCCCCTGCCAGTTCACACTGGCAGAGACTCCGCTGTCCTGGAAAACAGCTCCGACCGCGGCAGCCACGACCCAGGCCCAAAGGCCGCCGCGTGCGCTCGTCTGCTTGTGACTGGAATGATCGTAACGGATTAAAGCCCTCCCCAGAACGCACTGAGAACCTGACCTAAAAAGAGAGCTTTGGGATTGGAGTTCGACTTCCCCCAGCGCTTCCTTTAGACTGCTTTCATACTCCGAAAGACGTCCGTGCTGCATGAGTGACTATGGCCATGGGCACGGACAAGAGACAGAGGCTGCACCACAGTCATTGCACTTGAACCATTTGCCTTTTTTTTTTTTAAATCTTTTTTTTCTTTTTTTGCAATGTACCCACGCATCAGGGAATAGCTTCGCTAGTCTCTGCCTCAGAGAAATCTGCGTTCTCCTACGCGGCCAGAGGCCAATACTGCTCACAAACCTCACCCGTGCATCTCAGACCTCAGCCTCTGACCCCTGGCACCCCAGCATCAGGTGCAAGCTCCCAACACTGGCCCAGGAGCCACTTCCAGAGGTGACTGGAAGGAGCTATGGGCAGTTTTGTCCTCCTGGAGTCCAGGCAGCCCTAGGAAAGTCCTGTCTGAGTCTTTACTCCAGAACCTTGCAGCTGCTGAAGTCTGTACTGATGGACACTGCTCCCCCCGCGGTGCGGATAGTGTTGTGCATTGGAAATCACGGCCCCCCGGGAGCCCTGGTAGAGAACAGACTGCCCAGAGTTCGGCAGACTGATAGTCCGCAAGTCTGACTGTAGTGACCTAGCACTTTGGGGAGCGGAGGTGGAGCCTGACCTGCCTGTGCAGGGCTGCGAGCCCGACTCGGAGGAAAGAGAGTCCACAGCCGGCTGCTGTGCCGGGCTGGCAGCAGCAGGGCAGCTCTTCTTCAGGAGGCTGCCGCCGACGCTGCCAGAGTGCTGCTGGCTGCTGTAATACCCCGAATTCCCTGCAAACAGGGCAGAGGAGTCTGTGGAGAGCGAGTGGGCAGGGCTGGAGTACGAGGTGGAGGAGAGGGACGTTTCTGAGGAAGCGTGAGAGAGGCTGTGTGCTGTCCTCTGTGCTGCTGCTCGATAGCTGTATCCAGGAGATGGAGTGAGGTGTCCTCTGTAGGGGGAGGAACTCTGCTGGAGGAGGGTCTGCGATTCCGCCTGGGGACTGTCAGACTGCAGGAGCTGAACAAGTCGGTGGGGAAAAAAAAAATAGAAAAGGCGCGTCAGACTGACTTCCCCATTTCCTACCACCCTCCTCACGCCAAAGGTGCTTAGTGTAGCAGGAATGGGAATAACTGGCAGCCAAACCCAGTTTCCCCCCTAATCACAGAATGGTTTGGGTTGGAACGGACCTTAAAGATCATCTGGTTCCAACCTCCCTGCCATAAGCAGGGACATCTTCCACCAGCCCAGGTTGCTCAGAGCTCCATCCAACCTGGCCTTGAAGACTTCCAGGGAGGGGGCATCCACAGCTTCTCTGGGCAACCTGTGCCAGTGTTTCACCACCCTCATGGTGAAGAATTTCTTCCTAACATCTAATCTAAATCTGCCCTCTTTTAGTTTACAGCCATTCCCCCTTCTCCTATCACTCTCCTATCAAGGGGCCCTTGTGAAAAGCCCCTCTCCATCCTTCCTGTAGGACCCTTCAGGAACTTGAAGGCTGCTATAAGGTCACCCCAGAGCCTTCTCTTCTCCGGGCTGAACAGCCCCAACTCCCTCAGCCCTGTTAAAAGCTTTATTTCAGAGTGGATAGGTGATATATGAAAGAATTTACCTGGTAGCTGTATCGAGAAGGACTGTAAACTGCTGGTCCTCTGTGGGCTTCTGGAGTGTCTCCTTCTGCTGTGTCTGCAATGTACAGGCAAGACGTTAAACCTCACCCTGCGGACTGAGGCCACAGCAGCTCTCGCTCAAACGACACCCCTGCACACAGCCCAGCCGTCCTGTTCTGCACCCAGCTATCTCCTTCTCTGGAGATATTCAAGACCCGCCTGGACAAGATCCTCTGCAGCCTGCTGTAGGCGACCCTGCTTCGGCAGGGGGGCTGGACTAGATGACCCACAGAGGTCCCTTCCAACCCCGAACATTCTGTGATTCTGTGAGACAAGAGCGGCTTCTCCAGCCCATCAGCTCTTCAGAAGCTGAAGAACCCTAGCAAAAGGCAGCTGGAAAAGCTTAACATGTACAACTCAGCCACGCACGTCGCGAACTGCCGCTTCCCTTAGCCCAGCTCTCTCTGGTTTAGCACAAAGCCCCCATGCGTCGGACCAGCCTATCTGCAAGGCCCACACCGCGCAGACGCAGCCTGGGCTCCCTTGGCTCCTCAGGAGGGCAGGAGAGGAAGCACAGAGTTTCTAAGGTCTCCGCAACTCTCTGCTCCGCCTTGGTCACAGGAATCCACACTGGCTACAGTTACAGCTGGGGAGACAGAACTGTCCCTTCCGAGAGGGCTGTCAGCAGGATCTTGCTGCAGGTTCTCCTCAAAGGCAGACCCAGACACTGCAGAAGAGCGAGGCCGCGTGCTGCCGAGGCTGACCGCAGTCCTGCTGCCGGTTTGGGGATTACGCTTTGCAAGTCAATTGGCCTGCTCCAAATGGAGTTAACTCTTAGACCTCAGAAATGCCAGTTTCAGAAACAGGGCAAGATAATGAACAGGCTTTGAGGGGTAACAGCAGCACAGTACACAGTGATCCACCCTACTGACGTGAGAGATCGAGAGGAATAAGCCGCTTCTTGACAGAGCAAGCCTTGCTAGCACCCAAATCTTAAAAGGCGGGTGAGCTGCTTGTCCTACCAAACAGCTGAACCTGAACTGGGGTAGGCAAGGAGCACTTCACTGCAAGTGACCCAGCCACTCTGCCATGTGTTTTTCAGTTGCCACTACTGTCACCACGGGGTTACAGCTGGAGACCGTGCTTTCTTTAGGAGAGAGTGAAACCGGTGGGACTAGAAGACTTCACATCAGAGTTACGCTGCAGTCTAATGAGACAGAGCTGCCTATCTGCAGCACCTCAGGGGTTCTCAGCAGCCGCGTTTGAAATGCCTTGGCGAAATACTGTTGGCATTAGTATCAAATCTGTATGACAGATGTGTCTCAGTCATGAAACAGGACTCGCTGCCTTAGTCCGCTCTGTACTTCTGCCAGACAGGTCTGGCTTTGCACCAGATGCACTGGCACAAGCATCACGGCTTTGCTGTGGTTGTCCTCTCTGCGCTACATTGCAGCTGCTGGTTTAGCTAAACAGGGAGCTGGATAGAGTTGTCTTGTCTGCTCTAGAGGTTCAGTAGCGTTCTTCTTCAGGGCACAGGACCTGCACAGGGACTGGGGCGTGAAGCTTCCAGCACGTGTCCTGTGCCAGCTTCCATTTTCTGAAACTACACCTGGTGCATCAAGTAGCTGTTTGCTGTAGGCGACATTCCGAGTACTGCACTGCAGAGAGGCAGAACGTGAAGTCTGGGGCATGTTTTATGAAGCAATCATGCACAGAAGAGACTAACTGTTCAATCCAGGAGACTTGTGATTAACAGGAGTACGAGAATCAGAAGAAATCTAAAGATTCCTGGAAGAAAATCATTCTTAAAAGGCCAGGCACAGCAGCAGGGCCACACAATTTACTGGCAGTGCCTGTTCACAGAAAAAACCTTGACAAGTTAAAGAGTATTGAAAGACTCTAAATTACAAAGGGTGAATAAATTATAACCTTCCTGAATCCGCTTTATGTAAACTTAAAAGACAGCCAACATTTACCTCCCCCATTTCTTAATACCTGCACAAGGAAGGACATAAAGAAGATGTGCTTCACAGCTCCTACCGGTGATACCAGTAATGGCAGGACTCAGCCACTCATTTGTCTCAATAAGCAGCAGATCAGCAGCTGGGGGAGGGAAGGTGGCTGGCAGAATCTAAACAAGCTACTGAAGAAATTGCCAGAATATGTAAAAGAAGGAAAAAATGTTTTGCTGCACTAGGATGAAAGAGACAAAACCCCTTCTGTCAGCTACAGTATGAAGCTTTCACAGCCTGGAGTGGGATGGGTTTTACGTAACAAGGAAGAAGAATCGACCAAAGTAACTGACAGTCTAACTCCAGCCTAACTCTGGGGTGAGACTGAAGAGCCGGAGCTGTACAGATCACAGTCAGCAAAAGGCCTGTTACAAGTCTGGATTTTGCCTACTGTTCTCAAAAATAACCACAAAGAAAGCCACTTCCACTGGTGTGAGAGACAGGAAACAGGCTCCCAGTAGGGTTCCACAAAACCTGTGAAATTTTTGATAGGGTAGAGGATTCCCTCTCAAGACTACATGAAGAAAGGCATTGAAAATAGATGTGTTTAGGTGTACAAAGACAGAAAACCCCCAGATGAGAGGCCGGTTTCCAGAAAGTGCTCCCAAATGCACCTTGCTGCAACTGGGGAAGAAGTCTGATTTGGACTCAAGTAAATACCTACTCGTCCTAAAAAGCTCTGAAATGAGATACCACAAAGGCAGAATTTGCTGTTGCTGCTGAATTGCCCAGAGAGTGCTCTGTGCTAGCCTGGGTTACAGGCTCTAGTCTTTCTATGGCTACGATACCACACAACTAGGCTCCAGCTTCCAGAGAGATTCAGATCCCTCCCTGCTCCTGATCACCAGCAAGCTGTAATCCTGCCAGGCAGGAGTCTCTAACAACAGTCCTCAGCTATCAGGAAGCAGGGGCTGATGGCAACACACAGACTGCTATTTAAATATGCTGATCCATCCCTGTAAGTCACAAGTGCGACCAGGGTTCTGAGGGCACTACCTGTTCGGGAAAAACAATCATGTTCATCAGAGACTGCAAAATAAATAAAATAAAAATAACTCCCTTTCACAGCTGAGAAACCAGGCCATGATGAAGTGATCTGTCCATCCACAGAAAGCCACATCTCACCTTCAGACCACAGATGGATAAAGGGGGGTATAAGGCCAGCTGAAGTTACAAACACTGACCCTGCATGCTAGCTGGCCAGGACCACGCTTTGTTCAGAGAAGAAATGACCATCAACACAGAACTGAATTCATCTCAGCGAGGAGGTGCATTTCACAAAACTGACAAATATTGTAACTCAGGGAATCAAGCCACTTCAGAGAGCTGAAGGAAGGCTTGGAAGCGACATTAGTTCCTAGCACTGCCTAAAGCCCACACCTGCCTTTTAGTGTGATAATGCATTTATCTGAATGTTCAGCCAAACAGAATTACGAAATGACAGCACTTCCATCCCCAGTATGCAGGGGCAATTGAGGCAATGCTGCTTAGCCCATCTGTCCAAGGACAAAAAAGCTGTCCCTGCCAGAGCCAAGATGCAGGTAGTCTTGAGTTCAAACACTGGAGGTCTTCCAGGTCTAACAGAAGAGGGATACAGGCTCAAGCAATATCTGAATAACAATAAAGTATGGTCTGCAGAAGGCTCTTATAAGGCACCGATAATGTTAGAGGATGAAGGTACAGCTAAGTTCATAGAGAAGTTTGCAAAGTTATCCGAGCCCATCGTTTCCCACCAACCAAGTGTTCCAAGGTTTCACCTTCCTACCTGCATCTCTCTCAACAGCACTGTCACAGCTAGGTGAGGATTCACTTCTCTGGGATACCTTTGCACCACTTCGCAGCACCTTCTCAAGCATGCCTCGGCCCTCCCGAAGCCTCTCCACTGACGTCGGGACCATCCTGCAACAAAAACCCGGTAACAGCTGAGGATTGCCGTGATGCAGCCGAGAGCGACACGACCAGTGCACGAGGGGGCTGCGGGGTCCTTGGTGTAATCACAAGACAAGTTTGTCTTTAAAGTTTCTGCTTAAATTCACTGGTATGATGTTAGTGCAAATGCAAACCCCTGCCAAACAAGGGAGGGAACAGAGACCACCAGTTCTCTAGACAGATGACAAATAAACTTCTGAACTGCTATTGCAACGTAAATAACCTCCTGTGGGATTTTAGCCTGCCAGTCACTGGCTACCATGACAGCACTGCCCTTAGAAAAACAAGTGTTTACTCTTACCAAAACCATGGTATAAACATCCAGCTTGGTAGATCACCTGATTACAGGACACTTTCTCTTAGAAAAATTGTTTTGAGATTCAACAGCATTTTGAAAATCCTGGTATTGTTTTAAGATTAGATGCAGTTACTTTGCACAGATTACATTTATTCAAACTAAAAAGAAGCAAAATCAATACCTTTATGATAATACAGTGTTGAGACAGTACAGTGAGATAATGCAGCATCCCTGGAGCAGAGCTATCTTGGCCATTTTGCCCATTAATGCTACTTTGTCCCGTTTATTTTGTAATGTGAAAACTCTCCGCTCAAGATTGGTGCTAGATCTTGTTCCATTATATATTACAAGTGTCTGATTTGAGGGCAAAAAAGGTGAAGTGGCCTTGCTAAAGCCAATCTGTAGAAGAAAAACAGAGCCACAGCCAAACCCCAGACCCCTGGGTCAGTACTCAATCTACCACGCACAGGACCACCCAAAACTCTTTAGAATATGTGGCTTAATCTGTAAGATAGTAGCACCTTGACCAGGGATTCACATCTTTACCCTAGACACTGAAGAACATGTGCCTTAAAAATGCCTGAATTTAAACATTTAGTGTAATACGAAATGCACTGCATACCATATAAGCATGCACCTTAGCACCATATTACTAGATTTCTGTATTTAAGTCTTTTCTTTTTAAAGGTATATTAAAAACTGTGCCTTTTTTTTTTTTTTTTTTAGATAAATAGCCCAGACATTGAAGTTCACCCCTCACTGAAACAGAAGGGAGAAAGGGCCAGAGTTCACACCTCATGGAGGTGAATGGGGTGAGGGGGTGAATTCACACCTTCGTTGCTGCTATTGTTTTGCTGGAGACAGTTTTCTGCAAGGCTGGGTTTACTGGGCAGCAGCACATCTGTTTACATTGTGATGGCTGAATCTTGGCAACTGAAAGAGACAGAAACTTATTTTTTTTTAAATGAAAGCTATTGGCAATTACTGTAGAATTCAGCAAAAACCTGGACAACTCTAAAAATTAAGGCATGTAAGTTTAGTTCCCACCATTTTCTTCTGTCCCTAATATTACATTATTGCAAATGTCTGGAGATGTATCTGAAATGCAAGCACTCAGAGTTGAAGACGAAACTGGGTCACAACTTTAACTCAGTAACATGCAGTTTCTAATATACGTTTTAAAATGAGAAGGTGGCTGTACGTTTGTTAGCCTTGCCCATTAAAACACAGAAGAACAAGGATTTAAAAGGCAGCACATCTGCTTAATCCCATTTCAAAATGTATCAGCATGGTTTCAGCTTTACATCCAGTGTCCCATAACAATACGATCTTTATTCCCACACAATACTTACTCATGAAACCATGTGAGAAACTGAAGTCAGAGCGCCTGCTGAGGAGCAGCAAAGCTCCAGAATATAAAACATGGTCCCACAGCAAGGTTGCCACACTGACACCTCACTCTAAACTAGGTTTTCTTTCATTCAGCTAGGTTTTTCTTTCACCCTTTTACAGGCAGAAGGAAGTGGCACAGGAGGAGCAGGGCATGGGATATCAGCACTTGCACAGAGTAGTATTTGATTATAAAATAATGATTATAAACTGAGTATCAGCTGAGTGCCCCAGCTGTGGCCAGTCCCAACGTCTGGCAGAAGGTCGTCTGGTAGACAGAGTACTGTCAGAGACGTACAAGACAAATTATTTCTATTAATCTCCACTTGAAGAGTGATGGAAAGGGAAAGAAACAGATTACTCCTGCAAATTCACCCCAAACCACGTTTCTCAAGCACTTTCAACATAGATTTCATACTTCTCACTGCCTTCACTGCTCAGCACCTCTTCCTTTGCCATCACCTACGCAGTGACACAGCTGCATATGTGGAGAATCAGCATTTAGGAAGGTGTGCTGTTCTGCCTGTGGTGTGCACGAACAGAGCGTGAACACAAAGCAGCAGAGCCAGGGTACTACACAGCTCCAGTTAGTGGAACATCCTCACCATCACGGTATTGACACTACAATGCAATACTCTGAATTTCAGTGCTGCGGTACTTAATTTTTTGGATCAGACATTACTATCAAGTTCAGAAGTTTCTGAAGACCAGCCTTTCCCCTTTTCAAACCTTCTCAATGTAACACAATGAAGGTGTTTCTTCCACGCCTTTGGCAAGCCACTGACTGCAGTCTGATAATTGCTCTTCAAGCTGTATGTGCAAGGCATTAGAAAAGCTGGAGTTGTTTCACTGTCCCTGCTTCTCAAATGCAGAGTTGCAGAGGGCTTTGTTAGCTTTCCTTCTGAATAGGAGCTGACTTAGTATCACTCATGTCCAAAAAGAGTGGAGGTTCAGCGAAAGAAAAGACCTGGATTAAATTTTCATTGCAAGAGCAAGACCTTCAAACCTGAGACCTTAAAAGAAAACTGGTTGAAGAGAGAGACAACTGTTTAACTTCGTATCTTTCGAGACAGATTTTTGGTATCTACAGCAAGAACTGAAGGGCAGGCTGAGAAGGCTGCTGGCACCCTTCATGGTTGTTTAGCAGTTATACAAGAGAACAATGCCAAGAGACCCAACTGAATCCATCCAACTGCACTTCTTGCTATGGAAATGCCCCCTAGAGAGTTAGGTCCTTCTCTGTGGGGCAATCTCAGGCTTGCTTGGAAGGGTAACACTCACCACCTATTGCTGATGTTCTCCTGGGATTTGCTGAGGGATGTTGAGGAACCAGCCCCCCTCGAGTCTGGTGGGCTGACGTCCTCTACGTGAGGCAGGGAGGGATGAGAAGGGGAGAAGCCACTTTGTGGGGAGGACGGGGTTCGTACTACGGAGCCCGGCAGGCTGTTGCCATCTGTGTCAGTCACAGAACTGCTGCTGCCCTGTCGGGTAGGAGTCCCTGTACTTCGCACTGAATCGCCGCCCTCCTTGGCTTCTTGTTTCCGCTTGCGGTATTCTAGTAGAGATACCTGGCAGAGAAAAATACAGCCATGAGTCAGGGAACGCAATGGACTAGGACAGGGGGAGGAATATGCCCACATACCATTTTAAAAATGTATTTCTCTGGGTTTGCAGATAAGGTATACTGGGATTACAAAATCTCCCTGAATCTGTAGGCACTCTAGAAAAAGAGCTAATTAGTACTAATTAGGACCACTCATTGACTGCCACGCTCACTCATATTTTACTCTTTATGACCAATACTTCAGCAGAAATATCCAGCTAGTTTGCTTCTCTAACAAACTGGAATTTCACATTACTTCAGTATATGCCTCCATATTCAAGCATCAAGCCTCTATACCCTCCTCCTCTCAACACCCCTCACTCCCCCTCTCTGCTTTGTGACATTACATAAAATGTGTATCAGTATCTGTACGTCTCCAAAACAGATAATAAGAGCCTTATTCACAGAAATGGTATCTTCAGAGAGTCCTGTTCATCTGTACTAGTTCAGCCACATTAAAGCTACAAACTTGGTAAAGCCCTGCACAGAATTTTAACCTGCTTAGAGCAGGTTCCTGATATATGGTAGTGCAAATTTCCAGCACTACCACCTAAACAAACTACTTTTAGCAAAAGTAGAATGTATTTTGTGCAAAGCAGTCTCAGATTTGTCAAAGACACAGACCAAAAAATCCCAGATAATGCAGTCTTGTAACACAGGGACAGCAGAATCAAAAATACATTAATATTTCCAGCTGAGCACTTACCTTTCAGTGTGTCTTCCTTTTAGAGTTATTACAAGGCACAGAGCCATAAAGGACTCACAGAAGACAGCTCTGCTGAAGAATTTATTAACTATGACTCAATGACTGTATAGAAGGCTTTATGATGCTAAACTACTGAACAGGATATTTCCAATAGTAACTCAACATATGAAGGTTTTAAGATAAGTGTAACTTTTAAAGAAAACCAAAGGAAACAAATCAAAACCCTCCAGAAATGGAACGGAAATCAGATATTCCACCCATTATACACTTCTACAAGTGATGAGTTACCACACTTGCAATAAAAATAAAATCCAAGCACAGAAAAAGGCCCCGATACACATTTACACAAGCATATGTTTACTTGTCCCGTGAGTACCCAGTCTTATCATACCAATGCCTGACCTGTCATTTTAACTCAGTTTTAATCCCATGAGGGTCACTGCCCTGCTATTAGAAACCAATATGCATTTGCTTTCTTTAAACAACATTCCTGTGTTTTCAGTTTGAAAGGGCTATAATTTAAGCAACAAACTTCACCTACTTCTCTTGCAATGTTCTTATGTTTCCGAATTAATGAAAATGTTTTAATATGTTCTAATAAAGTGTCCATGTTTTACTTTGAAACAAGACTCTCTTTCCTACTAAAGACCCTTTTCATTCTGATAAATAACACCTCCACCAACTAGTATAGCTGCACTGTGTTATTGCTCTGGGTCTTGTCTCAGTTTAACAACTATTTATGAATGATACTAGCATCATGCTCTCCTTTCTGTACCCCCAGAACAGCTATTTGCATTGTTGTCTTTTTCTTCCACCTCTTGCATCAAAATCTTGCCTAAAGGGTAGCTCAATCTCTTTTAACAACTTTGAGACTGTTTTAATCCAGGCAATGGATGCTCGGACTACTTGCCCAGATTATATTTTAGCTGTATTCTGCTCTCTTCGTTCTCCCTGTAAGTCCTTCCCATGGTGCTTACTGTTCCCACTCAGTTTCCTGCAATCTAAGAGTTTCTTTTACAAGAATACTTGCCTTCTTCCTTTGTGGAGGATTCTGGGGAGCAGATCTGACGCCTTCACAAGCCCTCTCACCGCAGGGAGACATGGATCCATGCACTGTCTCTTTAAGCAGCCCTGACTCATGTCTGCTGAAATATCCTTCGGCAGGAGAGCTGCAGCATCCTGCTTCCGAATTCATTGGCTTCCTCTCTCCCAAAGGAGCAGACCCCCGCAACAACCCATCTACACGTGGCATAGCGTTCAATGGGGAGAAGGCATACATTAAATTAAACTCTGTCCGAAAAGCCTGGTCAGAGCTTCGTAGCAGCATCTGTGCTTCCCCACTTTTCCCTGGGAAGTTCATCTCTGAAGTAGAGTTTATGGAGGGTTGTGGAGTCAGATCAGAGGATCCAAAGCTGAGCAGCGATGGTCGTTCTGGGCAGGTGTTTGCACCGGAATCCAGGTACCCACCCTTCAAATCCAGGTCAGATCGGAGGCAGAGCTGGAAAATCCAAGAAGGATATAGGAGGGTGGTGGGAAGTCAGGAAAAGGGTCAGGCAAGGGTGGGGAGAGAAACTTAGTCAGAAAGTACTCTGTATAGTGCTAGCTTACTGCCTTCCAGTTCCTTTCTCATTGCCCCTTTGGTCCTTTCCTGCACTGTTCCGCTCATTCTACAGGTGAATGACTGAGACTAAATAATAATCAGTTTAGCTGTCCAGTACGAGATGCCCTTTTCCCTTTAGCAGACTTACTGCAGCAAGAGGATAAGGCTCTGCATTGTCCCTGGGCAGTCAAAGAAGAACTGTCTCATATGTCCCAAAGTTGATTTTAACACATAGTACTAGCTAGGTTCACTAAGGGGAGAGAACACGAAAGTTCTGCTGTTCATTTGCTGTTTTATTTGTCAAGTTCTTGACTGTCCCAAGTCAGCCACTACTAACTTCCTAACAATAAAACGCCTAGGACCTCCAAGCCATTTGTTTTCATTTATTGTGAGCTTCAGAAATCTTTAACAATAGCACATTCATTTAATTTATACTGTATTTCTACATTTTACATTCTCTAACAAAACCATAATGGCATCATCTTTACACTGTCACAGTTTCTGGAGCACTAGGCACTGACACAATGGTATATCCATTTATCTACTGTAAGTGCCAAAAAACCTCCAGGGCAACGGCATAATTGTCTCCTTCACCATGTTAATATGTCAGGATCTCAGACAATGAGCATAACTGACACAATTTCATCCTCTTTGCAGGACTACAACGCTTAGGGAAAAACACAGGCAGCACCAGGCACCAGCTCTGCCCTACTGCTGCTGCTGCGAATGTTTCCTCTGCTGTATCACAGCTCCAAGTGATCTGCCACACTGGAGATGAGTGTGTATTTTCTACTACGAAACAGTCTCTGAGTCAGGTACTTCCACTCCTATTTTACAATAGGCTAGCAGGCAAACAAAGTACTACTTTCTGGCATCTCCTCAACATTTTAAGTCTGCAAGTGTACAGGTGATAAATCCAGGCTGCAGACAGCAGGTCAGGTGCCTCACTGTGTCCTCATAAGTCAAAAATCCTTGTGAACGCTTTCCCTTTTCTTCCCCTGTAATCATTTTGTGGCTACTGAGTAAATATCACACGCCACTTCTCTGCTGGGCTGGGGCTGAAGTTGATATATGGTATTTCCAGGGTCCTCAGACCTCTTGCCTTCAACTCAGAAGCTGAGACATACCAGGTCTTCACACTGCCCGCTTCCCACCAGTGTCAACAAGTGAATAATAAATTGCAGTCTTCAATTTGTTTACTCTCTTGTGACAGCCCTGAAAACTCTCGTCAGCCGTATCGTGACTGATGCTCCACCCTTATTCCCACTCGCCTCCGCACTTCTCCCTCCCCTCCCACCACAGCCTCCAACACACAAGCACACACGCTCCCGGCCTCAAATGCAATGGAGAGGGTGTGATAACTACCTCGGGTGACATGGACTCAGGCCTATGCGCAGGGGAACTCTCAGGGGAGGATACGTTCTAAAGGAGGGAAAAGCATCTTGTTATTCATCTACTTGAAAAGTCAAGAAGCAAAATAATAACCAATTAAAAAACAAGCACACAGGTTAGCAACGGCTATTCTAAACAAAGACTGTCCCAGGAACTGGGCCCACCCTGGAGAGCAACACTGTCGGTTAAGTGGTTTCTAAAATTCCTGGAAGCACAGAGACAGGACTGGGTTACTATGATTCATGCTATAACTCAGTACCCAAAACAGAGCACAGAAATATTAAGAAAAGAAGTATCTTGTTCTTTATATTTCTGATGCTGTCACATACAGAGTTTGCACCATGAAATAGAGAGAAAGCCATTTATGGTGTTTAGTATGAGGACACGGGAGAAATGGAAAGCCTGATTATGCCCAAAGAAAAGGCAACTAAGAATCCTCAAACACTATAGTGAACTTTCATAGACTTTATGCTAGAAAACAAAAAAATCTTTCTTTTCTCTTCCTACAATGCCATGGGTATAAAACTTTATACATGGTGAGATGTATTGGCTCAAGTTAGAGCTGACGATAACTAAATGAAATGACGTTAAAATACAGATGTTATGAACAAGCTGCACTGAGCGAAACACAAAAATTTAAACAAAGACGTCTATGGTCTACCAAGCTGTTAAGACTCTTTTACTAGAGTATAAAAACGTGTAAAAGGGCCAAATTAGGTATAGATGTCCAGTGAAATCCAGGCTTCTCATGTCTTACACATGGCAACAGAAATAACTAACACTAAGGTGGGACAGGAAATCAGTGACTAGACCGACGGTCCATGCAGCGCTGCTCTGATCTGCCAACTCAACCACAGCTAAGGTAAGGATCGTTTCCAATCAAGCTCTGTGCCTGAAACAGTCTTTCTTCTCTCTCCTCAATGCTCCATAATCTTCCCTGCTAACCTCTACAGATCTGCCTCTCAGCTTACAAGAAAGGGTTTTCAAAGACAATAATCAAAAGCACTATAAGCTAAAAATACCACGAAGGACTGTTTTCCCTGTTGCAAAACAGACAAGGGATTCCTGCAAAACAGCCCCTAGTACAGAGCAGTCCGTCACTGCACAATGTTTTTTTTAATGGTTTTAACTGGCAGAGTGTGAGCAGCTGTCCTGAAGATTTCTGTTTTTTAAATGAAAAATGCAATACTAGAAAATAAAACTAAACCTGTAAACAGCGTGATCCCTATTCACAGGCACAGAGCAGCAACACCAAGCGGAAGGTCCTAGCTGGATGGACGCCGGTAACTCTCCCACAGAGTTTAGAGCAAGGGAAACCTCCTACACAGCCTGCTCAGTACTTCTGCAAATTTTTGCAAAAGGAAAGTACCAAGAAATCAAAGGTGTAAGGTATTCTCCTTCTACTCAATCAAAGGAAAGGAAAACTAAAGAATATAGTGGAAGCTGATGTAAGTATTTCTACTATACTTGAGGTTACTGAAAGCTCTTTAGGGAGAGAGGAGCTGAGGTTGTCAGAAAGCCTTTGAGAAGCTGAGCACTGTTGTACTCTTTGGAAGCGGCAGGGATTGGAAGCCACACTTGCATCTGAAGTGGGGAAGATGACTAACAAACACTGAAAACCCTGCAAAATTTGGGAGCTACTGTGCAGAACCAGGGAAAAGAATGAGAGTAACGTTACCGACAGCTACAAACTGAGCTGCAGCAAGGTTTGACATTTAATAGAGCAGGAGATTCGGCCAGAAGTGGAGCAGAGGAGAAAGGCAGCAGCGCTCTTAAGTCTCACACTACAATGCTGCTCAGGAATGCAGCCACATACTCAAAAAGAAAGGTGTCCCTAGTGCTACCTCGGCTGCAAAGATTCCAGTTCCTGTCTTTTTAGCACTCCCAGTCCCCGGTCAGCTTTACCTCAAACTGTAGTGGAGTATTGCAGCGACTAGCAGCCAGAGACGGAATTGGTGAGAACATCACGCCATAACCATTGCGACTCTCCTCCTCTCCTGGCAGCGATGAGCAGGGTGTTGCCAGCTGTGGGCTTGCTGAGCCAGGAACCGAAGGGATGGGAGGTGGAGGGGTGACAGGAGACAGCGGCCTCAGCAACTTCTTAACGTTCTGCTCCATCAAGTAGCGAGACTTCCATTTCTTCAGGGGACTCAGCAAGTCTGAAAAACAAACTGAGCTGAGGATATGGCCGCGCGATTAACCTTAACCATTAACCATGTGCAAATCACACGCTGTCTCCTTTCCCCTACTCCCAGCCCAAACAGAGCCCATGAGTCTCCAATGTGACTACAAAAGATTCCCAAAAATGAAGTACCTCTGAGGTACTTCTACGCCAATCTCGAGACATGTCTTGATACTGACAACAGAACAATACACAATCAGGAACACACGGTGAACAAGGAAACGAAGTATTTCAACTAGAAGTAAGCACAAGAGGGAGCTGGGGAAAGGGAGCCAGGAAGCGACAAAAAGAGGAAAGCAGAGTGGAGGAGAGGGGTCAGACGACACGTCACTGTCACCGCTATGAACAAAGTGCAGGCAGCTCAGTTATCATGACCTGAACCTAATAGTTCCCTATAGGCTACACCAACACAGCCCAAACACATTTCACTCCCACAGTAAGGATTAATGCTGTTCTTTCAGGCCCACCCCTGTTTTTGAATACATTTTGAATATATTTTTTGATGTTCAGTTAAAAAAAAAAAAGTATTCAGTAAATTCTGCAGTTCAGTTGTTTGCTTCTTCCAGTCTTGCTCAGGGATGTGCATTTATTGGTTCCAGCATTCTGTTAATTTCCTATTCATCTAACTTTTCAATAATCAATTCTGTATTAGCTGTGTGTTGTCTAGCTTCCTGTTTGTCATCCTTGGAAAACTGATCCCTGACTGGGCAGATCTTCACCGTCTTTCTCTGTAGAAAGATTCAGACACAATATTTAACCATTCTGCTGCTTTACTCACAGATTTTAGCTTCTCCATCTTTGAGACTTACTTAATCATTCGCTTATTACACACGTGCCTGTGAGACTTTGCTATATCTTCCTATAGTCAGCAGATATTTAGTTGTCCATCTAACAGCATCCTGCTGAAAAGAGATGATATTGTACTCTTTTTTTTTTTTTTTCCTCTATTGGACAAATGAACACACGGCACTGAGGCTGATGATGCAAGATAAAGTGATTATCTTTTTACAGGAAAACACTGAGAAACTTTACACATGCTCAAGCTACAATGAGTCTGCAGAAATTTAAATGAATGGCAAAGTAACACTCTCACCTGCCATAAAGCTGTGCTCTCAAGCAGCAGTACACATTTAAGATGTCATCCTGTACAGCTGCCTTTGTTATTCAGCAGCTTCCCCAGCTCCACTCAAGCGCCCACGCTGCCCCGATGGTGCTGAGCACTTACCTGTGTCATCTTTGCAGATGCTGGAAGAACTGCTGTTCTCGTTACTTTGGTATAGACATTGGGTTCTGTTCTCCTGCGGAGCTGGTGAGGTCTGAGTCATCCCCTCTTCCAGGGCTTGTTTGATCCAGCGCTGAAACAGAACGAGACTACATAAACGTACAACCCCTCCAGTACTTTCTATGTAATCTTGCAGGATGCACTCAAACTCCTACACATCTGTGCAGCAGGGCAGACTGCTCAGAACACCGGTATTACCTCCTCGGCGTGTGCTCAGACAGGAGCCTGTCAGAACACAGCTGTTAGCACTGAGCCTACCACCTACTGTGCTGGGGCTGACTATGTGCTCTGGATGAGATGTATTCTGGGGATCAGCAGTCTTCAGCAATAACACAAAGATAAGTAAAAAGCAAATTATAAATAGATAAAACACAAAATCCTGGCAACTAAAAACTATTAAAAGCAATCTTAATTAAAAGAAAAGGGAGATAAGTATGATGAATTGTCTTAAAATCCTGACTTCTGCAAAAAAAGCTGTTTCCTGTCCAGCAGCACAAACACACTGGCCCCTTGCTCCACTAAGGCGTATTAGAGCTTAACACAGATTCTGCTCTAACAATTCCAGCAAAGAAATGGCTGAGTTTAATCACATAACAATTCCTCCAGCACTGTGCTTGCTGCCAGAGACAAAGAGAAAAAAAATCTGATAAAATGCAAGTAGCAGTTTTCAAGGGGGCTAAAACATGAAGGGAATAATAAAAGGAAATATTTTCTTCAGCTACTAATAAAAGAGATAAAAGTCAGTGGTCTTCCGAACATGGACAATAAAGAATGTTTCACATCGCATGCAAATAAACATAAACTGAAGTCTCCGCAAACCAGCTGCTGCAGTGGGTGTGCTAGCTCTGTATCTTGATACAAACTGACTCCTGATGGCAGGCAGGAAACCTTTGCTTGCTTTGCTATAAAAAAAACCCTGCCACCATATACGGGAAAACACTCAAGTGATTCAGTACAATGCCAGCAAACCGCTGAATAAAACCAAACAGTAATTTGCATTTGTGTAGTTTACCCCAGGGACTGACTTTACCAGCCTTTTCTTCTCCCAAAGAGGTTTAAACTCCCAAGTTTGCTTTTCAGTAATTTGCAGTTCCTCTGCATGCCAGCAACATGTATCCTATTAGAGACATGTGTATACATCTTACGATTCCTCAAGGCCATTGTGAAAGTGCATCAGAAACTCAGTGGCCCCAACTTCAATGTGAGGATGAAGAGCAGGTGACGGGATCTATTTTTGATGGCCTTCACTACTGTACAGCAGACGCTTCTTCTCTGTTCAAATATAACTCAACAGATTCCACTGCAGCCACCAGGAAGAGTGAGGAGTGCCAGCCAGTCTGGAGCACTGCTACCTCAAATGCAGCATTGGATCTGACATCCAAGTCAGTGTATGACGTGTGATTAACGTGAGCAGGTTATACAGTTTAGTTTCCTTGCAAGGTTCAGGCATTGGCATGCTTTGGACGCAAACTGAGATCATCAGCTGAAGTTTTCTGGCACAGTCCTCAGTAGTTTAAGGAGGAGGCCTGCTGACAATTCAGGAAAATATGTGATCTACTTCAACAGCCTTTATAAATCAACCTTCCTGACTGAGTAGCCAGAAGCAGACAAGACAGAAAGATCAGGTCTTGAGAGAGCAATGTCATCAAGTTCTGCACCATTTCTCGACCTCAACTGGCTGAAAAGGCGGTCTTCCCTGTGAGAGTTTTCTAACCATTCCTGAACATGAGAAGCAGACTTTTTCCACGCCTCCAGACTGTTAGTGATAAAAACACCGAATGCTACCAAGCATTTTCCATGAAAAAGCGGGGGAACTCCTCCAAAATGGATGAAACCTCTTACTACAACAGCTATCAATTATTTTCTTTCAAAAGGCAAAAATCTGACAAATTACTTTCTGCAACATCTGTTCTGGACAAAACACCTTTCAATAGTTTATCACTTATTTAGATAATGGAACAGGCAGTGTACTTAAGTTTTCAGATGATGCCAATCTAGGAGAAACAAGAACATACTGGAAGACAGTATTCAAGATTTTCCTACTAAACTGGGAAACGGATGGGGAAAATTAGGACACAGCTCAGTACAGGCTAGAACAAAGTGCCTTACGAATCCAGAAACAGTCACTTCTCAAATTACAGGCTAGAAAACTAACAGGTTGTTCTAACAAACATAGCTAATGACGAACTGAAGATGAGTCTAAATCAATTCATCAAAGTCAACTCAGCCATCACACCGGTACGCACAAAACAGGTGTAGGCTACAAGACACAGGGCAACTTGGTGCTTTGAAAATGCCCTGGGTGCAACACAACATCCAGTTTTGGATACTCAGCTTCAGGGAGTTTGTGGACTAAATGGAAGTCATCCATAGTGGGACTAGTTCATTCCCTCTCCAGCAATGAGAATTACCGTATGTCTAGAAAACGTCCAAATGCAGCAAGAGACTGGAAGACTTGTTCCAGAACAACAGTTTTCACTGAATTGTGAGCTTGCCGGCTAGCTGCACAGCAAATGCACTAAGCAGAGAACTCAGAATTGCTCTGCCAGTTTTGCTCTGGATCCTTCTCACTTCCCTGAGGATCAAAGACTAATTGTTAAAGTTCAAAAAAGCAGCTTGAACCTTGCAGTTCTCAGCTTAAAGATGCACAGGGAGATTGCCCAGGCACATAGCAACAAATGTAGTTTTGTTCATACAAGTCTACAAGAACCACCAAGAGCTTTACCTACGAAAGAAATACCCAAAGGAGAACTTATTTTGTAGATGCCTGTTGGGGCATGACAACAAATTGGCTGAAGGGGGGATAAAAGTAAAGTCCAAAGCTTCTCTCTGAAAAAACTCCCTCAAAGGAAGGCAAAGAAACCAGGACATGGCACCTGACTTTGAAAGCTACCAAGACTGGAAGATCAGCAAGGATTTCCATAACACTGTTCTCAGGTAGTCATACAGAAACTGGAAGAGCCTCTGAGCAAAGCTGACAGGTGACAGGCAAGATGGATTCTGATAGAAATCTGACTGAGCAAACTAACCTGAACTACTGTTTCCCTGTGGATGGGTAAATGCTAGCATTTACTGGCCACACACCATCTCTGAAGTAATGAAGTCCTCAGCTGGGCTCAGTTCGGGCTTCCAGCACGGCCACAAGTATCTGTTGTAGATAGACAGTCTATGATCCTAAACAAAAAACCTATGGGCTTGCTCCTGTGAATAGAGAAACTCAAAGCTTTACTAAAAAACAAAGACTCTCCAGAGACAATGCATCTTGACTGAGGCACTGTATTCTTAAGGTCTTTTGCAAGACTGTCCTAACCCCACAATGCCAACCATCCTCTGGCCGTGAAAGTAGTAATGTAAAACATTCTAAGGGCAACAATTAACACTCCTTGAGTTGCATATGCTGGATAATAAACAGCCACTGCAGATTCGAAAATACATGTTCCTAAGAGGAGAGTCACAGAACAGTTGTTCTACCATGGTAAAAGGCAACGATGGAGACTTAACTCCAGTTAGCGAGTGTCAGCTGACACAGCCTGCAGACTGCACTGACGCACCAGGCAAGGCCAGCTCAGCAGGAATACATGGAAACAGGCTCAAAGAGGACACAACAACGTTACAACGGTGCCAGTCAGAGCCTGATGAGTATATAGCCCTTGAAGGTAAGACGTGAGCAAACATACCTTTTTACAGGAGCTGTAAATCCCATCCAACAGAAAGGGCCTTCGACGTCTCTCAGGGTTGAAAGGTGAACCAAAACGAATGTAGTGTTTAGGTGTGGTACAAATTAGCGGGGAGTGGATGAGACCTGGCAACATATTTAGGGTAGTCGCCAAAACTGTTGGGTCCGTAGTAATGCGCAGAGGGCATTCAATAGGGCACTCCTGCTTTTCTGCCTTGTCATTCAGCCATTCGGTAACAAGATACTGAAGGAGAAAACACCCATGTCAACGCAACTAGCATAGGTGAAGAAGAAAGGCAATGTGGCACAAAGGTGTACAGCGAAACAATGCTCAGGCCAGCCCGCACGCTAAAACCTCCCTCCTCCTCAGCAGGAAGGAACACAGCCAGGACTTCCCGCGTCAAACCCAATTCTCATCTGTTGCAGGCACAACAACAGATAATCCAGTTTTACAGAAGTAACTCGATTTTATGCTCCATTAATCTTATTAAGGTTATTCCAAAACTTGATCGCCTTGTTCAAAGCCAGTTTCTAGCTGCAAGCCTGAATGTCTTAATGGCTAATTTATGCCCAGTATGTGGCAGCTGCCTGTTAGCTTCTGCATTTTTTCCTCCTTCCCAAGTTTCTGCCAGTTTGTACACTATAGTCCGCAGTCACATTCCCTCTCTGGCTTTAATTCTAAGCTGAAAGCTAACCTCTTCTACTTCGTCCTAAACAAATACCCGCCTCAGCCTGCCAACCTACCCCATCCCAAAAAGATACTGCCACTGATTCCCACATCAAACAATTTTTTTAATGCCATTCTAAGTTTATTCTTAAATTCCAACTAATCTTTACTACATAAGGGCTCCACTTTTCTCTCTTTGTTCTCTTGCTGGTATACACAAGAGAACCTCTGTTTCACTATCCGCAAGATGCAACATCCTGGTTATTTCATGGTAGCTTTGTTGGTTTTCTAAGCAAGTCTCACTACACCTCTATGCTGCTTGATTTAAGGTAACTTCCTTGGTTGACAGCCATTTTCTCCTTGTTCCTAAGACACTGGAAATACGCAGAAAACTTCTTGTGATTGTATTCATCCAACCTTTTCTAATAAACATCCTTTCTTTTGGGTCCAAAAGCTAGTGCTCTTCTCCAAACTACCAGCACCTAGCTTTAAAATGCCAGCTACCCCACCAGAGTTTTAACAACCACTTTTGTACGCCACCGCCAAAAGCTTTTGCTAGCTCACTATGCATAGATCCAAACACATCAGCTCTCCCCACCTTTCTCCTAGCACCTTGTTGCCCTGCAGGAACAACGCAAGACATCTGCTTGTCCTCACGGCATTTGCCAGCCATCTCCCAAGCTCTCACTGCCCTCCACACCAGTACTCAAACATCTGCTTTCTGCTTCCCTCACCCAGGGCTCAGCCTCTATCACCCAACACCTCATGTTGCCAAGCACCTCCAACCTTTCTCTCCCAGGGCCCCTCAAGCAGGGAGCAGTCTCTTCCTCGCATACACCAAGCTATATAATTTGCCTCTTTCTAGACTCTTCACTGTACACAAAAGTGAAACCTTTCTCTTGCCCCTGTACCACCTTGTTGGTATCTAAGGTCTGTGCAGACTGGCTGTAAAGATCAGCTACCTACTTCTTCTGATCTTTGTGTGTACAGGGCTGAGCAGCAAGATTCTGAACCATGATGAGGGTTCTTAGCCACTATAGAACAAATAAGACAATAAATACAAAGGCACATAATTCCAACTATTTTGAAGAACTATTTCCCCTGAGTCAACTTTCCCCCAAAGGCCATACAAAACCTCTTTTTTCCCTCTCCAGTTTGAGCACTCGATTATATTTACCTTTTTAGTTTTGGGGTACTTTATTGCAGCTCGGTTAGACTGAGATCCTGCAGCCAGGATAGCAGTTGGGTCAGATCCCGTCAACTGTCTGCCTTCCCCTGGACCTTCTACATTGTTGACATCTGTTGCGGTTACCAAGCTGGCAGTGCTTCCTTCCTCTGGGACAGCCTGTGCAAGTTCAGCTTGCTGGGAACTGGCTTGTTTCTGCCTTCTCAGTCTTTGTGCTGAACTGGTCCGGTACCGAGAGAAGCGACTTTTTGGTCGGGGCCTGGAGGGTTTTGCTGGAGCCGGCTTAGTAACTGTTTTTTCGGGCACAGCATCCTACAATATAAACTGTCATTAGTCCGAGCACCTCTAAGAGTATTTCTTTTCTCTGCATACAGGATCAAGGATTGAGATTTATTTATTGACACCACCTGACTCCTAAAATCTGGCTGGACCCTGTTTGTACTGGCTCACAAGATGGCTTTGAGGACCCTTCTAAAACACTGGCACACTATCATGTTGTCTGCTATGTTCTTAAAGAGGTCAAGCAGAACATTGGTCTTAAGGAAGCAAGCAGCAGTATGAAACTTGCCATTTGTCTCAAGTTAACTGCTCTTACTCCTCATCTGAGCTGACATGTATCATTGCAGGCAAGTATCTGGGCCCTGCCACATAATGGGAACATGTGCAACCAAAGTAGACTGGGCCAAAAAAAACAAAGAAAAAGCAAAACAATTTCTCAATCACTACAGTTACGCATCCCACTTAAGCTCACACCAGTACAGAAGTGTCCCACTTGCTGAAGGAGCCGGGCTTGCTCAGCCCAGAGAAGAGAAGACTTAGAGGGACCTAATAGCCGTCTTCCTACATGCAGACTGAAGCCGCCAAGAAGATGCAGTGGTGCATCAATGTACATACACCAAAGTAAGAGGTTCACAGTGGATACAAAGCAAAACTTATTCACCATGAGAACTGTCATGAATTGGAAGAGGTTTCCCAGAGGGGCTGTGCATTCTTCATCCTTGGAGGTATTCATAGACAAGACTGGGTAAAACCCTGGCCAACCTGGTCTGACCTCAGAGCTGACCCTGCCTGATGCAGAACGGCTTAGAGACCCCATGAAGCTCCTGCCAAGCTGAATAATCTTATGATCAGATATGCTGCATCTGAGTTTGGTACAAGCTATTGAACAGTCCTATCTTTGTCTTACCACTACTTGTGAAGACCGTCGTGTGTTCACCCCGGTACTGCTGTTACTGTTGGAAACATTGGGAGCAGCAGCACTCAGTGCTGAACTTCCATCTTCAGTTTCAGGAGTCTCTGTTTTTATTTCCTCCAGCTCAGGAGCTTCAGAACTGACGTTGATTTCAGCATCAGTGCTGTTACGGTCTGATGGTTGCTCTCGTCTCCTCTTTCTCTTTTCCAAATTTTCAAACATGTGCATGATGGCTTCTACCTTCCTGTCTTCCCGGGACTAGAACATAAGAGTAAATTAAAGTCAGCACTGCAAACTATGCACATAAAGAGGACGAGACAAGAACAGTTATGGGATGCAGCACAGGAAGGAGAACAACTGCCAAACAGCAATGACAAGAGCCAGAAAGGGGACAGAGAGAAGCAGTTCTTTTCAGATATTTGCATTTTTCAACATGACAAATTTCCCACAATAACAACAACATAATCATGTGTTCACAGAGTAGCTAGAAGAACTAGACTTTGTTCTTAAATAGGACCGCTTAGATACTACTGAGTTGTATTTACAAAATAGCCACGAAGAAATGCATAATTTTGAAGAACTAGAAAACATAGGAAAGAATAAATAGAGTGAAGAGACAACGTGGAAACAAATAGAGCTACTTGCTAATGACCAACCATCAGAAGCAAACATAAGCGAGAGGCAACAGAAGTAAGTGAATCGGTAATTTGCAGCAAGTGTAACACATCACACAAACTGACTAAAATGGTCCAGATTCATTCCTTCCCTGATGTCAGGAGATCACCCAGCTCAAAAAGAAAAGCCTTTGTCTAAGCAGCTTACATAGCGGATAAGAAAAACAGAACATGAGAGGAGAGGGGCAAAACAAAGGTATTTATTAATGAAACAGAAAGGACAAGAAATCTTATCACCTAGCTGTGTCAGAAATAACTGGTAATTACGCATGTAAAAGGCCCAGCAAAACAATGGCAAAAAACAGGCTGAATCAAGTGAATTTTAAGAAGTGGGCTCAAGTGCCTTCTGAGCCTTGTCATGGAGGAGGAAGTATCTTGAAAGACACAGCAGTACTCAAGAACAAGCAGCCAGCCTTTACAGTTTTCTGTTCAAAAATACTGAAAAATTAGAGACTGATAAATTATAGATACTGGCATTTACCTTGTGCCAAGTATAGAAAACTGAATCTCATTAAAGGAGATTAACTGGTACAACGTACAGGAACAGGGCTTACAGGCTCATGGGAAACTAACACTTCACTCCGTCTTCTTGAACTATATCATCTGAGAAAGCGATCAGCTTCCCTGTGTTAAAATGAAATCTTCACTCCAAGCTTCAGGCCAGTCTGATGGATGACTGCAGTTATTCAAATTTCAAGAGAAACTAACTGCTTTATCTTGCCTGTTCTAAAAAAAATCCATGAGATAATCCACATATGTCTCTGCTGGATGGTCCTCAGCTCTGCAATTTGCTGCACTATCTTCACATTTAAAGCATTCTCGGGAAATTTACACATGGAAGATCAGTATCTCCCATTAAAGGAAGAATGGTGATGAAGGTTTTTGGGGAACAAAGGAAAACCAGGGAGCTCCTAGCTCCAGTACATTTGTTGGCTGGTAAAAGGATAGGGGTTTGTTTG
>Ga0065711_1033112_pt1 | contig 26093 bp, 16 predicted proteins | sample Hoacrofraction12_FD_59098 | JGI IMG/M metagenome (GOLD analysis project Ga0065711, IMG submission 59098) | Hoatzin crop microbial communities from Cojedes, Venezuela - Epithelial fraction 12 v2 (version 2) | ecosystem: Host-associated > Birds > Digestive system > Esophagus > Crop | place... | reverse complement strand
CTTTCTTGGCAGCCAGGGCACACTGCTGGCTCATGGTTAACCTGTCGTCCACCAGGACACCCAGGTCCCTCTCCACAGAGCTGCTCTCCAGCTGGTCCACCCCAAGCCTGTACTGCTGCACGGGGTTGTTTCTCCCCAGGTGCAGGACCCTGCATTTCCCTTTGTTGAACCTCATCAGGTTCCTCTGTGACCAACTTCCAGCCTATCCAGGTCAACGCTGAATGTCAGCACAGCCTTCCGGTGTATCAGCCACTCCTCCCAGTTTGGTGTCATCAGCAAACTTGCTGAGGGTACATTCTAACTCTTCATCCAGGTTGTTGATGAAGAAGTTAAACAAGACTGGCCCAGTACTGACCCCTGGGGGACATCACTTGTTACCAGCCTCCAACTAGACTCAGCGCCGCTGATGACAACCCTCTGAGTTCTGCCATTCAGCCAGTTCTCAATCCACCTCACTGACCATTCATCCAGCCCACACTTCCTGAGCTTCCCTAGGAGAATGTTATAGGAGACTGTGTCAAAAGTCTTGCTGCAGTCTAGGTAGACAACATCCACTGCTCTCCCCTCATCTACCCATCCAGTCATGTCATCGTAGAAAGCTATCGGATTGGTCAGGCATGATTTTGCCTTGGTGAATCCATGCTGACTACTCCTGATAACTTTCTTTTCCTCCACTTGCTTGATGAAGACCTCTATAATGAGCTCACTGTGTGAGAAGTTGGTTTGATGGACATGGTCAGATACTCTCCAGTAACAACCTATTCTCTTGATAGTTTAAGTCTCACATATTCTCCAGGGAACATAGGTTTGAATCTCCTGAGGTTGAGAAGTGGTCTTACTGATGCTTGGGCTTCCCATTTTCCCCACGGAGTATGCTAAGCCTTGGAGTAGCCTTGGTGCTGTGGGTGTAAGGAGGCATTTCTTGAGCACATAAAACTCAGGAGAGGAAACCAAACTCAGGCAATGCTCTTGAGTAGCTCAGGAGCTTGGATCCACACAGATGCGTCACGGCACAGAGCACACCAAGGAGCTCAGCAACTTCTCCCCACCCTGCTCAGGGGTTTGGCTGCTGGTGCCCAAGGCCAGCTCTGATGTGATAAGCTTGGATCAGGCTGCAGTGGAAAGGGCCTCCCCACCCTCCTTCAGGAGTTATGGCTCTGGATTGTGGGTCGTATTCTGAGGGACAAGTGCCTAAAATGAAAATGCTGCAGTATCTTGACCAGAGGAATCTCAGCCAAGGTTTCTGTATGACAACTGACATGAAATTGCTGCTGAGAATTTAACGTCTTCTTGTTGATTTTAAGAACAATCAAAAGAGAATCTTTAGTATGGCTGTAACTCTATTAGACTTACATTTGTTGCTTTGAAATATAGTATTTTTTTCGGAAGTAGAAATACTCAAAGAATTCCTGGGGAAACCTTAAGGGAAACTGGAGACTATGACCTAAAAGCTGTCTAAGCTGGATGGAGTTGCACAATATCCAAGGAAATTAATATATGTCCACAGACTCCTACATATTCATTTTCTTAAAAAGAAAATTTAAAAAAGTATATATATCCTACCAGCTAAGCTTACTTATATGCTTTTGGCCCCATAGTTTTTACCTCTTCTTCAAATATAGAATGGGACCACATGCTTTACTTATTCGTAGAGAACTGGAACCAGATCTGTGTCTCCACCAGGCTGTCGAAATGTCTAAGGCTTGTGATGTCTCTTGACAGTTGATTCTCAGTAAGGGATTCAGCAGAGTTTGGTTTCTTGTTTCTCACTTTGTTTTGTGGGGGACAAACCAGAGTACTATGATGGTGGAAGGCATAATAAAGTGTAGCTTATCTTCTGTTTGGGATCTCCTCACCTCTTACTTCCTCTTACATTCACGAATCAGGACTCTAGCACAAAGGTCACACTGGGTCTATAATCTGGATACTCAGCATGGGTAAAGGACATAAACATAAGGTAAAGGACAGTTTTGTTCCCAGGTCACATTCAGCTCTTTGTAGTTATTTTTATTACAGATAAGTACAAGGCATAGACTTTGCTGGCTCTTAATGTGCCAAAGTCATTTGGGTGAGATCTTTTAAGTGTGGAATGGTTCATTGATCTCATATTTATTCCGGGTATGCGGTTACCTCTGCTTGTCTTTCTATTTCTGCTCTCTTATTGTATAATCTAAGAGTATGGCAAAGCAGACTAGCTCTTCTGAGCTGGCACAAGCTGCCTTTTTCCAGTTCAGGTTGTCAAAAGTTATTCTATTCTTTTGACCTGTTGTCACAGTTGCCTCGTTTTAGCTTCTAGTCTCTTCTTCATGTTGACCCATGTTCTTTGATCTATAGATGTTCATGTGATCCCTTTAGCAGAAGGTTAATTGGTTGCATTTTGTTCTTCTCAAAAGAAAAAATAAAAAAGGAAAGAAAGAGGGGGATGAATTTTCCAGATAGTTACTAAATTTAGCTTAATTTTTAGACAGCTAAATTCCTGAGGTGTGGAACAAAACTTGGCTATTGATGTGTGATCTCTCAAAGCTCCTGGTTTGATACAAATGCAGAAGTTCTGCTCTGAATTCTAAGCAGGCTCAGCCAATCATGGTTCCCTGCATGAGATCTATAACAAATTTTTCCTTCTTCCCTACCTCCTAAAGGTGATTTATCACAGATATTAAACTATCCCCAGCCCCAACAAAATACTTCACTTTTCTGCTAAGAAGCAGATTCTTTCCAGCTCACATTTATTATATAGCAATGACATTCTGGAGCAAACTGAAAATGGTATTCTGAAAAACCATTTTTTTTTGCTTTCTATCCCTGTTTTCTCTTTCAGTAAGAGTGACCGTGAAGAAAATCTATTGTGTTTTGCCATCGTGTTCCATGAATGACAGCTGTATTGAATTCATTAATCAAGGCATGGAGAGTGCAATAATAAAAGTGTTAGTCAGCCACTTTTTCTCACTCAGTAGAACATACGGTAAAAGGTGGATTTTTAGGTCTTGAACATTGATGTAAATCAGGGCTTCTGTTGACATGAGACTATTGAAACCTGTATCAGTATTAGGCCTTCGGAAGAAGTGAAACTGTGCTTTCGAAGATGAATAGTGTGACAGTTCACGGATATCTCTGAGCTCTTGGCTTCACATGGTCATTCTGTCCTGGGCAATGGCAGAAGTCACCTCCTGCTCCAAAACCTGAAGGGCCAGTGTGCTGTCTGAAGGCTCTGGGTTCTTGCCTTGAAAAGGCCTCAGCACACAGATGCTGGAGGCTACAGCTGTGTTTACAAGGAATTTGGTACAACGGAAGTGGATCAGTAAGTTGAAGTGATTTGTATTGAATCTTTACCATCTCTGGTACAAGTAGTTCAAAGAAGTGTCTCTGAGTTAGTTTAAGCCTAACTTCATCACTGCACATGTGGTTTTAAACTTTCTGAAGAGAAACCAACCCAAAAACCTTTGTTACTTTGGCTGTAGGCTTGTCTACAAACCATCCTGCTGTCTCCTGCATGGGAAGGGTTTGTCAGAGCAAGTCAGCATCCCTGTCACTATCCCTCACAGGGAAAAGATGTGTTGTAATTCGTCCCCTGGTTTCCAAGTGACACTCCAGTACCGGTTGCCCTCTCGACATGGGGGGAATGGAAAACTGAATCCTGCATCTGCAGCAACAGGACACACTCATTAATGAATGATTAATGAAAGGATCCCCTTCTCCACAGACCTCGCAGTCTCTGATGAGGAAGATGGGCAGAATGGCTCCCTGGGAGTCCTTACCATCACAACTGGTTTGCCAATGGTCAGCCTGATGCTCTGAGCCTGGGACCTGAGTGTGGGGGGACTGCACTATCCTCGGGATGTGGGGTGACAAACACCGCGTGAATGCAAAGCTTTTGGCAGAGGAGGGGCAGCATCCGAGGCTCTGTGCTATAAGCTGCTGCAAGCTTCTCATCCTCACGTAAAGTGTTCTTAGCCCATGACCGTGCTTGAAAGTCTGGCTATATCATCTTGTGGTACCTCACAGCTCCTGTTAGCTAGTTAGTGGGTTAGCTAGCAAACCAGCTGTCAGCTAATTAGTGGGATAATCACAGGCACTCCAGGCCAAGCGGTCATGGAGATTTGTGGGGTCATCCTTTCACCCTTTACCTTCATGCAGTGCACAGCAATGATTAATCATCCAGCATTTTAGTCTCTCTGGGCTCCTGAGCGGTGAGGACACTGCTGATGGGGTTCATATTCCCATCTGGTGTCCTGCTTAAAGTGGCTATAGACGTATGAGCAGCAGGAGTCACACTGCACTGTGGGGTCATGCAGACTTTACATCCTTCATCTTCAAGTCAAAAATCAAAAATCAGCAGTAAGGATCTGGAATGCACTTAGAGAGACAATTAAAGCTAGCCTCATAATTAATGCTTCCAAGAACTGACAAAGACATTAGGAACTAAACAAGAGAAGAATGCAATTGTTATTTTGTATTGTGTATAAGGCTTTCAGAAGAACACAGTTCACAGAGATTAGCTTTCTCCATACTCATATGAATTTCAACCATGGTGTTTATTTGCAGCCTTTCCTGGCAGAGGGCGGCAGTTTTTCCCCTATGAAGCCATTTGGTCCAAATCCAAATGACAGCGTTTCTCAGAACAAAGCACGAAGCCATTTACTTTCTCGAGGCCACACAGGACGTGCTCATTTCTACGGTATCTTCTTTACAATCAAGCAATATCTACACAAACCCTTTAGTGAGGACTATGAATAAAATTAAAATAAGCATACTTGTTGCTTTTCCACAGTCATAGTTTGGAAAGAAATGCAGTTCTTGGTTATTTTGTTTCATATTCACCTGCGGTGAAATGCCTCACAAAACCCCTCACAAACTGAAAAAAAAATTCTAGGAAGTCTAGTGTTTCTGCACTTATGGGAAGAGATAATGAAAAGTTTCCTGTCAACCAAGATCCCCAGGACAACGGCTAGTGCCAAGATTAAAGAGAGTATTTATATTCTGTTTAAGAGTATAAATACATATAAATAGGCATATCCTGAACTAGTGCACATCAAAGAAAGTCAAAGAGCGAAAAGATGGAGGCAAGTCCTCTGTGCTGTCTATCATACTGCTATATTTATGGCTGAATCACAGGTATCCATACTGTAGTCAGTAAATGGTGCAATTTCACTGTTTTCACATCAGTTCATCTGGACAGCCTCAAAGCCACCAGGAGCCTCACCGAGTCAGGTGTTGCACAACACATAGCAAGGTGCATTGCCTCACCTTGGTTGTATTTAAATATAAAGGCTCAGGATTTCAGGGTTTGGAGAAGTGAATTCTCCTGTTATTGCTGCTGGAGAAAGTGTGCAGGAAAACAGAAGAGAGCAGGTCTCCCACATGGCTGTCATGTTCCTTAGCCCTCAGTTACAGTAATGCTGAACTTCAGTTCCCTTCTTGTCACACAAAATTGCCTCTACCTTCTGCTGGAGTTAACCGCACCATACCATACCACACTGAAGACAAAACTATTTTATTCACTTACTTCATGATGAATATTTGTTCCTGGAAAGATAAAATGAATGAAGGTGACTGCTGCAGGGGAAAACGGCTCCATCCATGTCATTTATTTCAAATCAACATCAAGGCTGTTTATAGATATAGTAATGTTAATGACATGTAATTAAGAGGCATTCAGTCAATTACAGAATCATAGAATGGCAGGGGTTGGAAGGCACATCTGGGGACCATCTGGTCCAACCCCCCTGCCAAAGCAGGGTCACCTAGAGCAGGCTGCACAGGACTGTGTCCAGGTGGGTTTTGAATATCTCCAGAGAAGGAGAGTCCACAACCTCTCTGGGCAGCCTGTGCCAGTGCCCTGCCACCCTCAAAGTGAAGAAGTTCTTCTTCATGTTGAGATGGAACTTCCTATACTTCAGTTTGTGCCCATTGCCTCTTTTACATTCAGGATCAGTGTTAGCCATACAACAGATAAAGCCCAGTACTAGACAGGTGCAAAATGTTGAAAAATCTAAATTAAACACCCTACTTTAAATAGTCAAAGGACCGCTTTTCGCAGTGCTGAAACAGGGTCTGCCTGCAGGTGTGTTAACCTCATTTCTCTCCCCACTGCTACAGATTTTCATACTGTTTTGCTATATCACCCAGGCATTGTGGGAGGATTCACTGATGTGAGGTTTGTATTCGCAATAATGGAGCAAAGTAGCACATGATACAGCAAAGCCAAAGTCAGTTTTCTGAAAGCCTGAAGTCCTTCTGCAATTTTAGTATTGTACACAGGCTTCGTAGTCAAGGAATATGGATTTCCAACTCAAGACATTCTTAGTTAGTATGTATATATCAACGTGACAAATATTATGTGCCTCATGTTTGTGAATTCTGCAGATGAATTGACAGTTGCTGCAGAAGAGAATACCATAAATAAAGTACACAGTGTCAGCTGTTATATATTGTAGAGCCTAGCAAGTGCTCAGGCAGGAGAAAGGATTATGGATGTGGAAAACGAAATATTGTTTATTTCAATCCTGACTTTCTCTTTCTTTTTGAACTTAGCATGAAAATGACGTCAGAAATTGGTTTATTCTAATGGATTTGAGAGATCAGAAGCTAAGAACAGCAAAAGTTTTGTAGATAAATTGGTCCATCTTGTTTCTCCTGATGCTCTACATCCGCATATTCCCCTTGACAGCAGAAGAGAAGAAAATTCCCAAATCCTGGCATAATAGTGGATTCCTGTCCCCAGCAGACAGTGGGGTCTCAGAGGCAGCAGAAAATTCCACAGATTCTCAAAAAAGAATTCCAGTGCACAAAAAATATATAAAAAAATATATGCTTAATACTGTCGCAATGTGGACTGCAGAGGGAGAAGTAATGGAAACCAGGTGCCTCTGATATTTGTCATATTGCCAAGGACTAACTGCTGTTGGATAAGAACAGAGATGATGAATACTAGTGTTTTCATGAGAAGGCTGAATTGTACCAGGACACAAAGCTACTGGGAAAGCTAGTGACCAAGTTCACATCAAAATGCAAAGCATAAGAGGAAAAGACTCAAAGATACTCTTTCTACCAAATAGAACAATGAAAATACAGACAAAATTACAATATTTATGTATTTAGCCAGCAGTCACTAGGAACTAAGCTAGTTATGTTATTCTAGAAATTTTACACATTTGCTTGTGTGAAAGAGCAGCTTTGCAGAGAATATTTCTTAAATACAGACACATTTTTGTCTTTGATGACAGCAACATTAAGTTACTACAGACCTTTGCTGGACATATCTCTGAAAGATATGTGGAAAAGAGTGTCCCTGGACTATTCCGTTTTTCCTACAGTGGTTTTTATTGTTGTTAGATATTGTACTATTGTCCCTGGAGATATGTTCTGGAAAGGCAAACTTAATGGGTATGAAACAGATAACTGCTACAGACAGTGACTACTGTAATAAGCTCCGTAACTCTTGGGCAATTTATGATCTTTCCTGGTGCTGAAAGGATAGGAACAGCCACAGGTAGAAAATGAAACTAGAGAATTTTACATTTAATCTTTCTGACTTTGTAAAGGAAAAAGTGAAAGTTTAAAAAAATGCCTTTTCTTTGCTCATTTTCTTCTGTCATTGGTAAAAAATGGGTTTTGTCAACAAAAGTATGGCACCATTTAGGAAGGCAATGGAGAACCTGAAGAAATACAAGGGGAGACAAGAAAGATAAAAGTATTCGAGAAAAAGTTGTAAGTGGAGGCACAGAGGGAGCTGAATTTATATAGTCTATTACAGTGAAGATTCAGGAGGTATGTGATCATGTTTTATATATAGCTTCAGAGTAACAATAAATATAAAGAAAATAATTCTCAGAGGATGATGTGATAAGTAGCAATGGCCTGAAACTACAAATGGAAAACTTTAGCGTAGACAGTAAGAGACATTTCTTAATGAGAAGGATTATCAGGGGGAGTGGCTGAAACAGCATCCTCGTGGAGAATCTCACCTGGGTAATTCATGAAAAGAATTTGTATCATACAAACCACTGTTGCTTAAAAGGCTTAATCCTGCACTAAGAAAACAAATATGAGTACCATCTTGTTATTGCTACCAAAACAGCACCTGAAAATACTTGAGTCAGAAGAGTGACATACAAAGATGCCGAGGCAGAGATGAAGATAGTGATTAGGATCAGGTGGGAAAAAGCTCTTTCGAATGGGTTCTGTGGCATTACAGCATTCAAAGCACCTTGTCACTGAAGTTTGCAAGAGACAGTAATTGCAAGCAAGGAAAGCATTTGGCACTGTCCCTCACAAAATCCTTGTCTCTAAATTGGAGAGACATGGATTTGACAAATGGACCACTTGATGGATAAGGAATTGGCTGGATGGTTATACTGAAAGAGCTGCAGTCAACGGCTCGATGTCCAAGTGGAGACCAGTGATGAGTGTCATTCCTCAGGGTTCAAAATTAGGACCAGCACGGTTTAACATCTTTGTCGGCAACACGGACAGTGGGACTTAGTGCACCCTCAGCAAGTTTGCTGAAGACACCAAGCTGTGTGGTGGGGTCGACAGGCTGGAGGGAAAGGATGCCATGCAGAGGGACCCAGGCAGGCTTGAGAAGTGGGCCCGTGTGAACCTCATAAAGTTCAACAAGGCCAAGCGCAAGGTCGTGCATATGGGTTGTGGCAATACCAAGCACAAACACAGTCTGGGTGGAGAACGGATTGAGAGTAACCCTGACGAGAAGGACTTTGGGGTACTGATGGATGAAAAGCTGGACGTGAGCCAGCAGTGTGTGCTTACAGCCCAGAAGGCCAGCTGTATCCTGGGCTGCATCAAAAGCAGCGTAGCCAGCAGGTCGAGGGAGGGGATTCTGTCCCTCTGCTCTGCTCTGGTGAGACCCCATCTGGAGTCCTGTGTCCAGCTCTGGAGCCCTCAGCACAGGAAAGACATGGACTTGTTGGAGCAGGTCCAGAGGAGGCCGCAAAAATGATCAGCGGGACTGAACACCTCTCCTGTGAGGAAAGTCTGAGAGAGTTGGGGCTGTTCAGCCTGGAGAAGAGAAGGCTCCGGGGTGACCTTATAGCAGCCTTCTAGTACCTGCAGGGGGCCTACAGGAAATCTAGAGAGGGCCTTTTTGCAAGGGCATATTGTGATAGGATAAGGGGTAATGGCTTTGAACTGAAAGAGGGGAGGTTTAGATTAGATATAAGAAAGAGGCTGGTGAGGCACAGGCACATGTTGCCCTGAGAAGCTGTGGCTGCCCCTCCCTGGCAGTGTTCACAGCCAGGTTGTACGGGGCTTTGAGCAACCTGGTCTGGTGGAAGATGTCCCTGCCCATGGCAGAGGGATTGGAACTAGATGATCTTTAAGGTCCCATCCAACCCAAACCATTGTATGATTCTATGATTCTTCCATTTTTCTATTTTTCAGTGAATGGAGATTACTTTTGTCTATCCTCATAAACTTTAGCTTGTGCAAGCTTTAAAATAGATATTCATTGATGTCAGATGAAGAAAGCTACTATGAATCCATTTTGAAAGGAACATTTAAATTCCTGAATGATGAATACCTCAACTTTTGACACCCTTTTCCCTCCCCACAGATCTCAATCACAGAGTATTTCAGAAGGTGGGGTTAAGGCTTTCCCTAGGAGGAAAGCTGAATTTCAAAGATCATAATACTCCTCACAAAAGATGATTTTTTTGCCCATTGTTGAAGCTTAATCATAATCTTCTTCCCTCTCGTCCTGTGCACGTCCCAGGGTTACCGTAAGCTCTGATGATCTCTGCGTGTGATGGTGCTGCCTATAGCCCCAGGTAACAGTAAACACGTGGTACACAGAAGACCAGGTTTTCCAAAATAGGCCATAATTTTGTACAGGCATACACAGACAGGTTGAAAACTTCCATTTATTATTAACCGTGTGTACCAATAATAAAATACCAGTGACTCAGAGCCTAACATGCAGGCACAGGAATCTGAACTAGATCTGCTGTTATCAGTTGCAGGTCAGAGATGAATCTGTGTTACTGGATGCAGTTTAGACCCATTCAGGCCCTTGGTGGCACGTACTCTGAAGGATTTGCTTTTGTCTGTACATGCTAAGTCACACAGACATGCTGCAAAGTGAAAATGAACAAGAGACAGGCCCAGGTGAGCACTGTTGCCAGCTAGGGCATGGGGAGCTGTTATACTGCTACTTCAGACACATTAAAAAACCAAAGCTGATAAATTACCCTCTAAGGAAAGACTTGGGATTAGTTAAAGGCAAGTGGTTTGTGGTTTTATTTTTAATCTGGGTTATTTTTCGATAAATTTTCTCACTTAGGTTATCAGCAGAATTTTATTTTGGAGTTTGAAACCCGCAAGATCTTGCATTTGAGCTAAAGAACAAGCTTCATCCACTGGAGTTTGTATTGAACTAATTCGTCCTTCATATGCACCAATCTCCGGAGGGAAATTAAAAAATATATACTTTTTCTCTGATAAAAATGACAACACTGAGAACTGAGTTTGTTGATGATTTCTCTGCTTTGGTAGACTGTAGGCTTTTTTTTTCTTTTGAAGATCTGATATATGTCAGTTAGAAGAAAGTTGTTCTTTCTTATGAAGAGTGAAACACTGCGGACTGAAAACCAAAGCAGCAGCACATTCCCGTACTGTGGAAGGTGGATCTTTGCAACTGTGTTGACAAAAATCTCTGTTCACAAATCTGTCTCCAGACGGATTTGGAAATGGCTTGTCTTATATGGTGGAAAATTATTACAGAGTCCTGGTTTAGCAGAAAAATTGAGGAAGACACCACTGGGAGGTTGGTTGGTTTTTTAATTTAAATTGGAAACAGACACACATACTATTAATACTGTCTATTTGCAATTTGTAGTGATTTAATGGATCAGGAATGACCCGGGGCAGTGGCAAAAGGAGCACTACCTAATAACGTGGAAACTAAGCCTTTAAAAAAATGTGAAATACAGACTTCATGACGAAGCAGCGTGAATATTATGCTTAGTTTCACACAGGTATCTGTGGTTGTACTGCGTACCTTTAAAAGAAAGCATATGGTGTGATTGCATTAGCAATACATTAGCTAGGACACTTGTTGTTTATATGTTGCAAATGCTAAATTTATAGAAAGTTACACAATATTCTGAAGAACAACATTTTCCACTGAGAATTGCCAAAATTTTGAATGTGACAAGAGAGATAAAACAAGCAGCGAGGGTAGGAATTAGTGTGTCTTGTGGCATATGGTGTCTGCCCATGTGGAATTTGCTGAATGATCCATCAATTACCCATACCTGTCAAGCAGTCAGTGAAGAAACTTGTTCCATGAAGGTGAATAACTAAAGGAGTTTTCACTGCTGTAAAAATCACTTCTGCTATTATTTCATATCGTATTTTTTCCTGAAGAGGAAATAACTTGCTAAATCATAGTAAAATATTTTCTGTGGTCTGATCTGTAACATCTTTGTTAGAAGTAAGTGATGAAAATTTCCTCTGCTTTTTTTCTATTCTTTAGATATTGTTATAACTTTGCATCAAATCTGGAAATTTTAGTTTCATTTTTTCCAAAATGCTTGTAAAGCTTACAAAATCTGAAGTGTGACGAATCTCCTGTAGTTTACTCTGATAGCTTCATGGATAGATTTCAGCCACGACAATGTTTTCTCTTACAAAGAGCTATTCTGGGTTTCTTGTTGCTTGTAGTTTACATACTTCTGCCGGGATGACTCATTTCACAATCTAACTTGTGTTTCCATTTTTACTCTGGTGATACTCATCCTCATTTTTTTCTGCACTCCTAATCAAAAAGCATATAATCATGAAGACCAGCCTGCAAGAGAATTTCTTGCAGCTAAATTTAACTAAACTCCAAACTTCTGCAGGATATGAGGAGAGTGAGTGGGCTTGGAAAATTGATTTAGTTGGAGTATGGTGCTGGTCTTTCAAGTCACATAACAAGGAGTTTTGACCTTCTGGTTCAGCCGTGATTTAATAGATATTTTACCTTTTATCTTTTTTCCCTTCCTTCAGGTTAGAGAAGGGGATTTTTAAGCTCAAGTGCTGTAAAATATTTCACTGATCTAAAAGTGCAGTATATCAGTAAAATACAATGCAGCACTCCTGGATAGCTTGGGCTAGACCGGAAGCTCTTACCAGGTACATCTAAGTAAATATGTTAATCTGAGATTGGGATTAGCTGAAGTAATGGCCAGGAGGTTTTCATTTTGTTTAGTCATTACCATGGACCGGGGCACCACGTGGTCAGTACCAGCCAGCTCTTTCATGAGCACTGCCTGGGCATGGTTCTGTCATGTCCCCACCAGGGACCCATGTCACTTGGCATTTTACATGGAGCCAGCCTCTTTTTCTTCTGGTGGTGATGGGGAATTTAGACATATGGTTGACAGCAGTGCTCTGCTGCTTGGCCTTAGAGTCAAAGAATGAGCATTGACCTGTTCTATTTATTACTACACATGTAGAAACTTGGATCTGCTTTGTGCATGGATAGGTTAGAAAGGGAGAAAGTCTGCAAGTAGGTTACACCATTTCTTCTGAATGATGGTACTATAAAAGCAGGATTTCACTGCCCTCTCCTTTCTGCTGGATGAATCCATGAAGACAATTGAAACCAGCTTTGAGGCTGGTCTAAAACGTTCAAGATGTAAAAATGAGAATTTTAGGGTCACTTGTATGTGAACACAGAACTGTGCAAGAAACTTCAAGAAATTTCTCAATATTTCTTGTAATTTACATAAAACCTCCTGCCAGCTGTGAAGTGAAGATAGCTACACCATCACCTGCACTGTTACAGTACAGAAATTATCTGACAGCAGCGTCACATCCTTGGTTCATTGTCTGAGCCTGGGAAAGAAATCCACAAGTCTCACAAAACTCAGCTACGTAATTCCCAACCTCCTGTAACTGTCGATATGGTCTATCCTACTGAGCAAATATGTCTAACAGTAGATCAGGGAGAAATAGCCAAGACTGGGAAGATGTACAATCAACTGCACAAATTAACTGGTTGGATGTATGAGATGGATGCTTGCATCCAGACAAGATTTCCTCAAGAGATGCTGGGGAAGAGCAGGGAAGAACAAATACACTCTGTACTTTCATCCTGTTTCAGAGAAAACTAATGTTAGAGAGAGGAAAATTACAGAAGTGTCTGTGAAACACATCAAAACATCTAGGTGTTCCAGCGTCAGTGAAAAAGTTCATGTATTCCTGGGAACGGACAAGAAAGATTATCCTCAATTACAGTAAGGGACATTTAGATTAGCCTTTAGGAGAAATATTAAGAGTAGGATAGTTAAACCCACGGAAAGGTTTTAGGATGAGATAACAAATCTTGTCCATCTGTCACAAATGATGTCAGCATTGGTGATTTTTCTGTGGGTGGAGATGGCAGTGGCAAATGTGGTTCAGCCCTCATCCTGGAGTTATTGCACTAACGGCCATAGTGCTTTACAGAACTAGAATCAAGAACAGTTAGGCTTATACAAAAAGCAGTGCCATTATTGTGAAATCAAAACAGAAATTCAAGCAATTGTAGCTGCATGGCAAGCAGAATGGTTTGGAAATGCAGAAGAATGTTAAAGCAAAACTTCTTGAATTTTTTGCTTATAACCACCTCCAATGCTAAGATATAGCACTGGCTTCCTTTGGTCATTTGTTTTAAGGCTTGCTGCTTACAGAAATTAAAGAAACCTAATTACCACTGACATATTAATCAATAACAAGGAGCAGAGAAATGTTAGACAGCAGCTGGTAATGTGGTTAAAACAAGCTTTGGATCAAGCTGCTCAAGGGATGTAAAGGCCAACAAGTGTAATGGATGCCAGCTGCAAAAAGCAGCTTCACTACGTTGCTCTTTTAACAGCCTTAAAGCAGAAACCTCTTAGCAAAACGGCCCCTGATTTGCATCTGATTCTGGACTGAGGTCAGTGGAGAATGACAGGGATGATTATCAGAAGCCTACAAGATGCAAGGATGAGCTGCTATGACAAACAGGGAATAATTAATTGTGAATCCGTCTCAAGCAGCCTCAGAAAGGAGTTCTTATTGAAGAAGGCTGTGGCTTACCATGCAACAGATAAAGGCCCAGGAAGGCAGAGATAAAATACACATATTTCAACAATGGTTTACAGGAAGTTTTAGACCTGAAATCTTAGTGGTTCTGGATGCATGAGTAGGGGATTGGACAAAACGAGAGTGGTCAGTGAATGTTTCTCCTGGATGAGTCCACGCAGAAGTACAAAATGTTAAGTAGTCCTTGTGGAGAGGCTGGTTCTGTTGATTGGCATGGTTACCTTGGCAATGGGCTGATACAGTTAAAAAAAGGAGACTACTCACATCAGTTTGATGATATCATATTTTAGAATGAAAGCAAATCCCATAAGAGAAGATACTGAAATAACAATGTTAGATAAACTACATCTAAAATATTGTTACCCATCTTGCAAACAGAGAGAGTTCACCTTCCAACTGGTTCATTGCTATAATGTCGTGAATCTACCGGGATGTCCAATGGACACATGTAGTGAGCTATTTTCCTCTCCTTTGAGTCTTCAATTAGCCAATTGCAATCACTTGCATGGAAAGTGCCTCTATTCATACTGTCTAAGCAAGCCAGGGAAAACACAGCCAGCACGTCCCTGCAGCCTGGGAGGGGAGTGTAGGCTCTTCCGTGGCAAAAAAGATGTGTCCATGGAGTTAGCTCTGAACATAGATGGTCTCTAGGCCAGACAGGTTGAACACTGGAAGTCCGTCAGTCAGATCATCCTAACTATTCCGGCCTCATTCGACAGCAAAGAAAAATCTGAAATAATGTCTGAAAATAACTGTCTGATTAGCTAAGTATTTCCAGTGAGAGTCATATTACTACCTTAAAAAGCCCCTTTAGCAAACCCTGGAGCTGAGGTCAGGGCAAGTGTGGTTAAAGACTACAGCCCGGCCCCCAGAGGATTGATGGGACCTATTGCCATATCTTGGCAAAGCCTGTAGGGCTTGCTGGGCTGTGTGATCTGTGCTGGGGCCTTTTCAGGTTGGAAGTGAAGGTGAAAACGAGATGAAAATCCAGTGTCCATTTCTTGGGTCTGCATTATGTGCTGCCCATGTCCAGGCCAACAGGGTGGATAACTGCAGCTAGATGGGATCCATCTCGCCTGGAGCAGCTACACAGTGCCTTGCTTATAGTAGAGGAGAGGGGTGGAGGAATAGTTAAGCCCCAGCTGACTTTATCAGAAAGCTGCCAGTCTACTTTTTATTGCCTAAACCATTCAAAACTGCCAAAGAGAAGAATCCAGCATACAGGGCATCTCTTGTCGGGATCAAGTAATGATGTCCAGCACTCCAGCAAAGTTAATAGGAGTTGATGCTGCTCCAAGAAACTGAGCAGATATGAGATTCAGAAAATTGCCGCTCTCAGGATTCTTTCTTAGATGCTACACAAGGAGCTGCATCCAATAAATATTGTGCATAGTGTCTTCCAGCAGTGTTCCAGTGTCAGAGACGGAAATGCCCCGTTGTGCCGCCCATCCTGTGCGGCACTGGCAGCACCAGTCATGGCCCTGCTGCCCAGAGGTCCCAGCCCCTGCTGAGGGGGTACCAGCACAAAGATACGCTCTTCCTGTGAGCTTTTTTGACAGAGAAACAGGCAGTACTCAGTACAGCTGTTTCCATCCTGGCATGACTCACTCTTAGTTAAAACACTATGATTCATGGAAGAGTTTTAGCTCCATGATTCATTCAGGTCCGCTTTTCACTACTGCCCAAAAACTTGTAATCAGTAGGTGACTTGCCTTAGCCAAGAAAAACTAAAAATGAGCCAAAGTGAACAGTTTTTTCAAGAGAAAATTAAGGTCCTTCTTTTTCAGAGGGACACAGCCAGCACCAGGGTAAGATTAGACACACCAAAGCTTGGGATATTTGCAAAACAAATGTATTCCAGCCTGAGCAATATAGCAGGTTAATGAATAAATGGCTTTATTATTGAAGTACATTAAACTGGCGTGAGTTGCCACTTCTCCCTGATTTCCTGCAGATAACATTCCTCTGTCCAAAATGTTTTGCCCTGAAGTTTCCACAGTTTTCCTTTTTATAAATGTATAGGATAGAAGTTGTTTATTATGTCCATAGTATTAAACATAACAGATCTAGGAGTAGCCAAGGGAATAGGTTCCTGGTCTTTCAGTCTCTTCCTGAAGAGACTTTTCACACTCTAAGCTGTGCTGAATGCTGGATAAATTCTTTGCACGCTTCTACCGAGAGGGCAGAAAACTTCAGCATAAGAGAGAGAACAGGACGAGGCAGAGGAAGGCAGAAATGTTTTGAAATGGTGAAAACAAAGCAAACAACATGCATCTGCACAGACATTAGTTATAATTTGCATTGTGTGCTATAGTAGTTCCTTGGGAACAGGACAGAGATAACCATATTCATTCCCTTGTAGATAACGCCATTTATTGCGAGAACTGCTGGCAATTCTACAGAACTGGTTTCTATACTTAGCGCTAAAAAATGCCCAAACCCTGGTCCCATGTGAATAAGCATTTTGTGTATTTCAAATAGTGTACATTTGAATTGGACAGGGTCCAGAGACTCCAGTGAGAGAAGTGAGCATCAACATACATGAGTAAACCCATTCTTGGATTTTTGGAGATGCAAATAACATCATTGCCTTTTGGTGTAAAGCATTAACCACTAGCAAATGGTTAGGGCCAAAACCATTCTTGGATTGCGTGTGCTTGAGCACAAGGGTGACACTAAGACTAAATTTGTTTTTTTGTCTTGGTAATAAAGAAATCCTAACTATGTGGGATTTGAGGGAATGCCAAGGTGATGAATGTGTGTTCAGTCAACAGCTTGTAATGAACTGATTAGTAGGTATGTGACCAAATAACCTCCCCAATGCTTCCCCTAAGCTTTGTTGCCACAGGCTTACTATGTGGAAATCCCTCATCTCCAGCTCTCTGGGTTCATGTGGAGGAAACGGTCACTGTGATGGTTGAGATTTACAGAAGGTCATTTGTGGTTCGGCATGACATGGATCAGTTCCAAGCCAGGGGCCTTGGCTCCTAGCGTTGAGGAAGCTATCTCTTTCAGCTCCCATTACAGTTGCACTCACCACAGCCTCAATGGGCACCTCCTGCCCATGTGTGTGCCTGGAGTGAACCCTAAATGATATCCAGATATGCATTTGGTTGCTTCAGTGAGTTAGAGCTCAAGGAAAAGACACGAGGTGCCTGAAGACGTTGAATGTAGCGTGCACTCCCAGTTTTCACTTGGGGCGGGAGCAATCACAGTCAATCAGCTAAAGAGAAATTAAAAGTCAGTTTGATGTCCTTTTCCTGAAGAAGTAATGAGGGTAAACTTTCTTTTATAAAAAATTTGTACAAGTGAACCACAAAACAAAGGGACTCACTGACTCGTCTTTCTGGAAAGAACAGTGTGCAACAACAGTAGCATCTCTCCTTATATAAGTTGAGCTTGGCTGGCAGACAGGCAGAGAAGATGTAGAGATGTATTTAAAGCTAATTCTGCTCTGGCCAGAGCTGAGCCTGGGCTCAGCTGGGGCTGAGCAAGCTGGGAAATATGAGGCTGAAAACTGGTGGCAAGGAATAGTTAAATGCTGCCAAGCATTGTACATGGTGCTAATTTGAATGTCCTGCCTCTTATAAAACCTGTACTCGTAAGTACTCATAAGTGTCTGCCATAAAACAGAATGAGTTTCCTCCCAGGCACTTGAAGAAAAAGCTAAAAAATACAATACCATTTCAATTTCTGATACAAACAATAGTGATCTTCCAAGAAAAGAATTCGATGCACAGATCGTGCTGTCAGGTCTCTGTCTCTAAGGATCTCTGTCCAGGATACCACACTCATATAGTGTAGACTGTCTTGAGCTTTCTATTCTCACGTTTCATGGAAATGTAATACGGTGCCTGATGCTAGCACAATGTGATGAACAGCTCTGCTAAGTTCTTCTCTTTCTTAGCACTCAGCTTAATTCTATGCTGGACATGAAAATTTGTGACAATTAACTTCATGAATTTAAAAAGAATCTATAGTGCAAAATTCAATTTGAGGAAAAATCTTGATGTAATGGATTTAAAATGGTCCTTAAATGTCACAGGTACTTGTAGGTTATGGCATCCACATCGGGAAAAAGATCAAGCTTCCCAGTTTGTGATATCCCTACTGTATTCGGGTCTGACAGTCGATGAACAAGGCCCATGGCTTTCTCACAGACTTTTGCATTCAGTGCTGTGCATATGCCTGGCATCTGCATCCCTTACGAAGAAAATATTTGTGACATACTTGTGAGACAGAACCCATCTTAAAATGATTTTAAGCAGATCAGAGTATCAAAACACCACCAGGTATTTTCAGTGCTTAGTGCTCTTTATTTTTGTGGTATTTTTAATTAGATTCTCCTGGAGTCTTTCCTCTTTTAAGTACGGCTTTTATAATCTCTCATTTTTTTTCCTTCTCACTTTCCCTCAAATCGCATTGAGACCACTAAAGAAAACAGTCCACTGTCAGGTAGTTCTTCTCCTTCAGCTGATTTCTCTTGTCACTGTAATGAGACCATTTTCCCAGGACTACAAGAGAGTGATTTTCCCCCATTCAGGTGATAACATACTTCTGGGTTTTCTAATACTTGAATGATGTGATGACAGGTTCCTCGAAGACCATCTGACAGCAGTAAGCTCATCAGGGTAGGGGGTATACAGTGTCACCCACCAGAACACTGCCCAGGGTTGTGTAATAAGGAGACTGTCAAAACATGAGCACGGAAGCTCTTTTAGCAAAATAACCCTGCTTCATTCACGTTTGATGCTACAGTTATAGGCTCTTGATGAATTCATTTTTTATTTCAATTATAGCCAAGCTGGGAAATGCTGTGAGAATAGAAAAAATGGAATAGATGTCCGCAAAAGGGGCTTTTTTGCACGCAGAAGTACATGTAACTGCTGTGTTGCTTTGCCTCTGTTTTCGTTAGCTATTCTGTGGTTTTGGGAATGCTTCTTATGCACATTAGGGCAAAGGTATGCAGCTGTGAATTCAATGAGATAGGGGTGTTCAGAACTGATAACTGAATATGCAAGTGACATTTACAGGCTCTGACACCCAATTTAGCAAATACATGCACAAGTTAAATTTGCAATCCTATACTTATGTGATATTATAATTGTGCCTTTTAAAAGCAGGTGTTTGTTGAAGGTGTTTATAGGCTCATCTGACTTTTTTTTTAAAAGCAAAACAGTATTTTCCTACTTTTATAATCCAGCTGGAAAATCATGTTTAACTTAAAAAAAAAAAAGAAATAACCAGCCGGTTGTAATCAATCATAAAACATTCATCCTGTAGGTGAGTTTGGCTTTATTTTCAAATACTGTGAAAACGCAACAGTGATGTGAGCAGATTCAGATCAATGGCTTCACAACGAACTGTACACATCTAATTCAGTGAAAGCATTTGTAGGGCAAAGATATGAGAATCCAAAGATAAGGAATTAAATTTGTAACCTTAACTACACCTACAGTTATTGCCATTCCCTGTAGAATTGCCATGGCAACCCATGGGTACCACAAAGCTACAAGCCATGCTATTTCAGTTACACTTGCAAGAGCTATCGTTTCTTTTTTATTTGTGTATGTTTCAGTCAATGTCTGCAGCTAAGTAGGCCAAACCACGCTCCACATACTCACTGTGGCCCAACCGCTGAGCTCTGTTTGGGTGAAAGAGAGACAGAGAGCAAGGCACGTGACAGTTTTTTTTGCTTATTGCACTCTGGGCTGAATTTTCACACGTAACTGGACATCAAAAATGCCACTAGCGGTGATGTTGCATATTAAAAGTCCAAAGTTTCCTCTAGAGTATCTTGGTATTTCTGAAAATTCACCAAGATCATCATCCTTAAATATCCTGTTCCCACGGAAAACTGCCAGCGAAGGCACTTAAATCAGTTACAGAAAAACCATGCCTGTTCTGAGGCATTAATCTTACAACTACACAAAAAATAACATTGTCTTCTAAACTTGTATTCATAGAGGCAAACAAAGCCTATTTATGCCATCCTTTGAAGAGAATGTTAAATCACTGATTTGGCTGGGAAGGGGTTGCAGTTGCTGCTCCAAGGTGCACTGAGGTGAATACAGATGTGGGATAACCCATCCTAAACCAGAAAGGATTAATTTTCCTCACAGGGTCCTCTACGTCATTGCTAGGAGAAGACTAAACAAGGAAGTAACACTGGTTGCTTGACTTGTAGAGTATTAAAGTGAGGGGAGATACATACACCTCACTTCTAGGCCTAATAGTATAGTCTAGGTTAGGCTCACATGATCCAGACTGAAGCACAACTCCATGATTTACATCACCAGGAATCTGAAAAGCAAAGATGCTATGAACAGAAAACACAGCTTTCTGACAGAATTTTCTGCCTGCTCCTGCTGCTAGAGAAAGATTCATGGATCCTTGCTTCATATGCTCTCTAATGGGTGCAAAATATCTGTCTGTGGGGATGCCTTCATGCTATTCTAGCTTTGATGAGCACTTACACGATTGAAAAAACATGTCATGGATGCTTTCAGGCTGGTAATAATCTTTACAGTTTGGCTTCCTACCAGCCAGTTACGTAATCGATTACAATGAGAAGTATTTGTCCAAATATTTCTTTAAACTCTTTGATTTATATTCAGGAATAATTAAAGACACACACTGAGTACTTCAAATATTTTTCCTTGGTACGGTGGTTGATCTGAGTTTCAGCAGAGATCCAAATGGTAGCTGTCTGATTGACCCTTCTCCCCTCCCCAAGGAGCCCTAAGTCTCAGCGGAGTAACAATTATCCAGTGCATGACAGTGGATGGGTAACTGGGGCAGTGCGTTTTACACTTCCTGCTGGCATTTCTGTTACCTTGCTGAAGCAGACTATACGGTGCATTCTGTAACCAGAGGACCTGAATCTGTCTTGTCAGCAGGGAATAAATACGTGGCAATGACAGATTTTTGTGATGGTGATGAAGGATGTCTGGCTGTCATGGTGTATTTGCACTGGTTGGTGTGACTATGCAGATCCAGAAAAGAGTGCAGCATCTCTTTTTGTCCTTAGAGGCTATTCAGCTGGAGTGCTACTGGACCTGTTTGGTAAAACACGCGTTTCAGTTTATTCCTGTATTGTCTAGATCATTAAGAAACTTTTCTTTGTAATGGCTTTGTCAGGGAGGAAATGGAATTTAGAAAGTCTGTAAAATTACTCCTGCCCTGTGTCAGCTCACAAAGGTTGCTTCTTGCTGACATCATGCACTGTCCACCATGAGTGTTTTCCTGCCTTCAATAGAATTTATAACCAGAATTATTGCAAGTAGTTTCTCTTTCTCTGCAATGTACTGAACTAGCTCATCAATGTCATATTTGAGAAAGAAATGTCTTCCAGGCTCTAATGCTTCTCAGCAATTACCCTTAAGCATTTTTGCTTCCCTGGAGGTAGCACCAGGCTGTTTATAATATCCACTGTTTCTGCTTCCGTCACTGGAGACTGCAAATGGGCAATGTGTCATGTGTCCCTAAGACTAACTGAAGAGAGCTGTGCATCCTGCATCAGGGCTAGTTTCTCCAGAGCTGAGTTAGAAACTTGGGAAGGGCTTCAGCTCATGACTAAAGAAATTAAATGCCTGAATTCACATGTCCATGGCAGTCAGACATTTCAGGTCCCATTACAGTCAGTGGAGACCTCAGGCTTTATTCAGCTATCTAAACTACTGGATGTCAGGTTACCACATGGGGCTGGTAGATCTATGGCCAACCTGTGCCCTTCTGGACTGGCAGCTGGAGGCCAGATGGGATCTCCTGGAGCGTCTCAAACAGCACTAGCCTCTGCTGAAGCCACTGAATCACATCTCTAGGGGTGGACACCTAAATTAAGATCTGTATGTGTTGGAGTTGAATCACTTTAACCAGACCATTAATGACCACAATTCATACTGGATGTTGGAAGCAAACTGGAAACTTAGTGTCGCACCAAAGTTTGCAGGATCCGATGCAGATCCATTAATGGCTTTTGGAGCATGTCCTTAAAGAAAAGTTATGCCTTAAGGTGTGATTCATGGAAACAGCTTTAGCTCTTTTTTTTCACACTATCAGATGTACCTAGCTTACAGGGGAGAAAAGCTAATGATGTTTCTTTTAATTAGCAGTGATATCAACAGACCCTGGGAATCATACTTCCTTCTTTCCTTCCCACCTTATCACATTTTTCCACTAGATATAGCACATTCAAATGAGTACACGATGTCTATTTTTTCTTTACTAAAAGTAGATTGATGTGGAGGAAGTGACTAAAGAAAAATACACAGATTTTTCGGTTGAAATGGAACAATACAGCCATCCAGTCCACCTCAAACATAGGAAAGGTCTGACAATTTTACTAATGATGCCTTCAGGGAAGGAAACTGTTCTGTCTCTGGGAAAGATTCCCTAGCTGATCAGGAAAGGTAGGCAGGTAACTCACTCATCACCCTGTCTGCTTACAGCAGGTGGATGGATATACATTTATAACAACTCAAAAATCAGGATAAGATGCTAAATTTTACTAGCAATCATAAATTCTCTTTAATAGCAAATGATTACCATTTAATTGAGCACTTCAGATTAAAAAGAAATGAATGTTTGCAGCTACGGGCAAAAAAATATACATATGTCCATTGTACCTGTTTATTGTCCACACGTTTTTCTATAAAAAAGCAATTAACGGATCGCTGTGATGTTCCTGCTACATCTACTTTTATTGATCCCATGTACAGAAATTGGTTTCTGGGCCATTCTGCAGATGAGGCTAATCTTTTCATGGCTGTAACAGGGATGCTAGTTTTAAATTTATTTTCAGTTGGGAATTTTTGAGTACCTTGGTGAGAATTTTTTTAAACGTCATTGAATTGCTCACTGAAAATTCACCTTGACGTTTCAGACCAGACTACCCCAAAACTGTCACTGAACTTTAAAATGTCACAGTGCCAGAATTATATGCACTAAAAATAGAGAAAAGGCTTACAGAGGAATTAAACTGACTTAGACAAGCTTAATTAATCACTATGCTCTGGAGAAAGAGTAACATGCTTTTCTGTTGAAGTGGAGAGACAGTTTAGACGGGGATTGGGTTCTGCAGAGGCACTATTGGAAGACATCGATGTATTAAGCAAGAGCGAGCCCTGTTCTTTTCAGCTTCTGCTTTTGGAAAGTATGACAGAAGCCATTTCGATACAGCCCATGAGATCTCAGCCTACATGCTTGCATTACTAGGGTCTCATTCAAATCCACTAGAAGTTGATGCAAACATGTCCTTGACTCAGTGGATTGAATCCAAGCTCTAGCATGCTCTCAGCGTGTTCATATACACACTTACCTTCAACTGTGTGATCAAAGACAAGAGCACAACAGGTGACTTGGAACAGGAGGGAAATGAGAAGAAGGTCCTTGACTATGTTGTTATGTGTTAGTTGGAGTTCAGGAGGAAGAAGGTGAGACTGGTGGCATCCATGTGGCAGAAAGGAACAAGGGGCAAAGTCGTTCGTAGCCAGCCCCATCTCCTGCTATTCCTGACTGGGCTCTGATGGCCCCTGGACCTGAATCATCTTGTCTGGGACTGTCGGTAGAGCTGGACATTGTCACTAGCCCAGCCCCACTGATGCTGTGGGACTGTGCCCTGCTGCTGAGATCTCCTGGCTTCTGTCACTCCTGGAGCAGTCCCACTCCTGCTGCTCCCTGACATTAGGTGATGTATGCATCAACATACCTCTCATTTAGCACCATGGGTATCTGGGAAGTCAAGAGCTCATTCACTCACTGTTCTTAGTGTTGGCTGGGTTTTTCTGAGTTGATTCACAGCTGCCTTCTTGCAAGCAGGCAACAAAGAGTTTCACAAGTAGTCCCTTTCCTGGTCAGCTCTCCAGCAGTCACTCAGACATGGAGGGCCCTGCTTAGCTATGCCCCATTTTTAGCCTGTTTGGAGTACACGGACCCATCTTTTGGCATTGTGTAGGTGAACCCCAAAACACTGAGAACCACTTGTTTCCTCGTAAACTAATCACATCTGACCTGGGTGTCAAATTTAGCAGTGATGAATTGCATTCAAGTGGCTCAGCTACGCTGTGAATACCACAATGTTTTATGAACTCATCCTCTGCAAAAGCACTGTTAATACCAGCATACTTTTTCCCAAAGAAGAAATAAACAGTACTATTATCCCTCATCTTCCCCATAGAAATAAAGACAGGCAGGCACAGTGAAACTGCTTCTGCAGCAGTGGTGTCTCAGCTGGACCCTCTCTCCATTTGATTGGGGGGGTCTCACCGTGGGAAATTCTCTCAGCCCTGCATGGACGTTGATAGCCAGTGCCAGGAGCAGATTCACGTCACTCTGCTCTGTGTTCTACTGGATTATACAGCCATACCCTGAAGAACTTCAGCTGTCCAGGTGATTTGGGCAAGGTTGTCTGTATGACCTGTGTGCAGCAAGGATTTGCAGAAGCTCTTTGCCATGCCAAGGCCAGGAGCCTAATCACAGTCCCATCCTCCCCTTCCTAAGATCACGCAGAGAAGCTAAACTGAGAGTATATGCTCCTAGCTGATTTGTAATCTTTTGAAAACCAGTATTTCTAGTGGGAAAACTGATAACCCCTCTAGTCTGGCAGTGCTGTTGAGTGCTGCTGTAATAAGGTATTGTGTATTCAGTGCAACGGTAATGGATAATGTGGGATTTATAACAAAGCCATAACTCAATAGAGGGGGTTCAGATGATATCATGAATCGCATCCATGAAGTATGATTGATTGATGAGATCATTAGAAAGCTGAGATTGAATTACAGGTCTGGTAATTTATCATTCTACGGCCTCAGCATTTTTTATGATATTTGGGGAACACTTACAAGTATTCCTCCACTGTTTTTTTCAGGTCCCTAATTATAAATAAGGTGTCTGAAGATGCTTTTAAATCAGTGGGCAGTCTAGTGTCACTACCTTTCACTGTAATCAGAGTTGCAGGCGTACAGTGAACTTCCCTTTTGAATTATTTAAGACATAGATCATTACAGCACTACAAGACAGCTTTTTCTTTCTCAGTGTTCAACACGACAGTGGAAAATTCCAGACTAATAAGACTGGAAGGTAAATTTCTTTCATAGTTAACGTTTTATTGTGCTAATTAGGAAGCAAACCAGAAAATGATTCTACATTCTATGTAATTGTTAATCATATTTCATATTAATTACTACATATACACCAGTTAGTCTGAGGCTTGACATTTTTCAACACTGTTTTTCAGCTGGTTTAGTAGATTATACTTGCATCTCTGTGCATGATATCTGGCCCATTGCTTGGATATATTTTGTATAAACATATAAGCTGTCTGGAGACATAACAGTTTGATAAAGTAACAAGACATTTGCTTTCTAGAGGATGAATATTAACAGCCATAGGCAGACCTGAAAAATTAATAGATTCTAGTTCATTTTCCAGCTCTGACAGCTACTAACCCAGAACATTACACAGTAAAATGTTCAGGGCGGCTGGCATCTTTGAAAGCAGTCTCCACAGTCTGTGAGAACGGTAAGCAAATTGTGAATCCACCTGGGTGATATTTCTGGACCTGACTTTATGAAAATGAAAACCAGAGATGCCACTTACACTTTGTGTCTAATCCATGTGTCACTCTTGTCCCTGTAATGACTGGAGGACAGGGACATTCTGTTTTGCCTCTTCCTTGCTTCTTGCCTCGTGTCTCGCTGCCCAAAGTCTCTATCCAGTGCATGTATGTGTTTTTCACTCCCTCGCTTCCAGCATTATGGCTTCTGCGGAGCACAATCTGTGTGCATGCATCTCCCATGCCTGTGCCCCCCTTCCCAGCTTTCTTGTTTCTTTCAAGAGGGTTAAGAGTGCTGGAGCTGTTGCAGGTCTCTGTCTTCCACTGGTGTTTTGAAACCTAGTGGTGATCTTTTTCATGTAGCAGGATGAGAGTGATGTGATCCCCTTGGGCTTCCCTGCTGTGTTGCTGCAAAAGAATAAAATTATCCTTTTTTCAGACTATTTTTTTTTTTTTTTCTCCCTGGTGCTGTCTG
>Ga0065711_1033111_pt1 | contig 26095 bp, 16 predicted proteins | sample Hoacrofraction12_FD_59098 | JGI IMG/M metagenome (GOLD analysis project Ga0065711, IMG submission 59098) | Hoatzin crop microbial communities from Cojedes, Venezuela - Epithelial fraction 12 v2 (version 2) | ecosystem: Host-associated > Birds > Digestive system > Esophagus > Crop | place... | reverse complement strand
AAAAAAAAAAAAAAAAAAAAAAAAAAGAGAAATGCCATGCCTGCTTTTTGTGAGATTATCCACATTACAGAAACTGAGGTAATCTTCCTAATCAGGTCAAATGCTGTTCTGCTCCCTAATTGTTCTGCTGTATGTGTTGATGGTTTGTTCATACCTTGAATAATGCAAGTTGTTCTGGTCCCAACACCACAAAAAAAACATGTTAGAACTGGGAAAGATTCAGACAAAGCAGCAAGGCTTGTCAAAGTACACAATGGTTTCTCTACAAGGAAGAGGACATTTCAGCCTGGGAAAGATGACGTGGGGGGAAATGGTTAAAGACTATGAAATCTCGAATGACAAAGAAAGCAGAGATAGGGCTTGGCTGTTCTCTGTTTCTTCCTAGGTGAAGTAGGGCCCATCCTATGAAGCTGTCATGAGACTGGTACAAAACAAATTTAAGGAGGATGGTTCTCAACACAGTGGGTAGAGTAGACCTGTGGAACTCCTTGCCACTGTGCACGCAAGTTTAGAAGCAAACAGATGCTTGTAAAGCTGCACTGTAGATCACAAAGCAGACTATGCATAAGCATGCTCAGGAAATTCTCTGACATGAGTATAGTCATGGACTGAAAAGTACTAGGGTGGAAATAGCACGTATGTTCGATCTGTTCTCAGTCTTCCCCAGGCACCTGTCTGTGTATGCCTATTCCCTGGAGATAAAATTCTGGGCTTTGTGGACAATTCCTATAAACAGTTAGGAATATTCTTTTGTTCCAGCAGGCTTGGAACATTTTTCTAAGTTCTACTTGTCTTGCTGAACCATCTCAGATCTTTTCTGTACATGTATTTTTCTTCTGAACCTGAGAAACACAAAAAAAATTTCAAGATCTGACTTGTCTTTCCCTATTTGAAGTCGCTCTGTACTTCAGATTTCTCAAAGTGTGTATATAATAGGACTTTGAGAACATAATGTGAGTTTTCTGTGCAGAGAACTGTTGGTTTTGTACATTCCAAAGATTAGTGTAACACTTAAATATTTGAGTTGAAAGAGCTCTGCAAAGATAGAGAAGGTGACATTTTAAAAAGTCTACTTAAATGACTCAGACCTATCATCATCCAACACAAGGTTAAAATAATCTAAAAATCTGAATTTAAAAAAAATCCTGTGTAAATCCAGATTTAGATACTTACTACATATTTGCTAGGACTGTGGAGTAACTGCTGAGTTACTCTTAGCAAGAAAAACTCAATAGAAGAATATCTAAAATACAGGCTATAAATCCAGTCTTCGTTTCTTCCTTATTTCAGCTGCTATTTTATTTTCTGACCAGCCAGAATTGCAGATATTCTCTCTCTATTCCACATCATGTCCATACTTCTATTTAATAACCACATTTTTGTCTCTTGTGCTCACTCAACAAGAATTAAACACATTTTATCACTAATGAAAAAGCTTTGGTCAAATACAAGAGGCAAATAAAATCGTCCTCTTAAGTTTGTCTCGTTGGTTCTCAGCAATTTCATCTTCCAAAACCATTTTTTTATTAATCTAGCACAAAGCACAATGTTCCTCATTTGTGTATGTGTGTGAATCCACACATACGTTTATGAAAATTAAAAGCAGTCCCTACTGTCAGAACCAAGTAGGAAAAATGTTTTAGAAGCCTACAGATTCTTTTGCAAATAATTGTGGTCTCTGAATGAAAGCTTCTTTTTTCACCCATATCTAGGTGTTAGTGGTTTCCATGACAACTTTCTGTCAATTTTCTACTATTTCCAGTAGATTTTTGAATTAAAACTTAAGTACGTTATTATGCAAAGACTAGCTTTGTTTTTTGCAGAACTCTAAAGCCTTCGTAACAAAGGCTGTTATGTCAATAATACTGGAGAAGTTTTTAGAGTCAATTTTGACACAAATATCACATCCCAAGAAAAGCATAAAAAAAAGAAATAGCAACAACTACTTATGTAAACATACATTTGTTATCTTCTTGCAGCCTCAGCAGCCTATTCAAAACGTAGCATGCTATCGTTCAAGCATATCAAGGGGACAAACAGTTTGAAGACAATCATATAAGAGAGACATGTCTCTGATGGCAACCTGATCCACGGCAATCACAACTAAAACTGCTGCAGTTATCTGTGGTTCGTAGTCAAAAGCCCATAGTTTCTTGAGGTTTCACAGGCTTTCCCCCCTAGTCGTAAAAGCAGCTTTGTTTCTCCCAAGCTCAGAATGGGTTAGCTTATGGAAGTAGCTCAGTTTTCAAATCAAAGAAGAAAAAAAAAAAGTACACAAAAGAGCTTCTGTACAAAAGAGTGGAGCTTTCAACATGGGAAAAGAATTATGCAACTTTGTTTACTGCATGGCAAGACATTTTCCTTTTTCATGCAGAAGGTGGCTGGAAGAGATTTGTTGCCATGGCATAAGGTATTTTAAGCTTGCAAAGGTAGTAAGTGAGGAAAGAGTTCTTCCATGACAGAAAACACGAGATATCCAAGGAGGAACAGGGCAACCCAAGCACTTGCAGATTGTCAAGAGGGGCCCAACCTTTCTCCTGCTTGGATGTTTCTCTTGTCATGACAGACATGTCATTCTACCGTAGAAGATCCCAGAAAATTAAGCCATGTAAGGCTGGGGTTTGGGGGCGGGCTGTTAGGGGGGTGGTTTTGGTTTTTTGGGGCTTTGTTTTTTGTTTTTTTTGTTTTTTTTTTTTTTAAACTGAACATTTGATGTGATGTGTAATTTGGATTGGCTTGAATAAAAACATGACCCTGTAAAGAATTTAAAATTGGCAAGCAGGCTGGAGTGAGCATTCAGGCAGCACAGCTGGGTGCCTGAAAAAGGGAGAATCCAATCATCAGTGACTGCACATGTATAAATCCTGTGAAGATGAGGGGGAAAAAAAAAAAAAAAAAAAGGATGCTGGCAATTTTCTACCCCGCTTAGAACAGGGAAAACCTTGTACTGGCCCCAAGTGAGGGGAACAGTAACATTTAGTAATTCAGACTTGAAAGGGCAAAATACTTTCTCTCATGATTGGTGCTAGACTTCACTCAAGAAGCATCTGGACACATGAACTGGAGGAAGGAATGAAAGCACAATTGGGAAAGCCTCAGTTAGCGCCCAACTGTGCACATCTGTGACTACGCACACAGTTATGTGGTGCCTCAGATAGCCAAACCTCTTTTTGGCACTGAACATAAAGATCAAGCAATACAAAGCCAGACCAAAGAAAAGTGGAGAGTTTCAAGTTTTCTAAGACCTAAAACAACAGGAGTTTCAGAACCCTTCTAACACCACACACTGCCACGGGGCAATCCTATTTGGTTGATGTGCATTAGATTACTTGCACAATTAAAGGCACACAGTTACTACAAAGACCTCTTCTCACACAAGAATGACAGAATAGCTCCTCCAGCATCCAGATGGGTGTTAAGGGCATTCAGAGTATGCTTTAGCACTGTTCAGTTCTTTAACTCCTGTACACTGGGAAATGAATAGGAAGACAGCATTGGCTAATTAAGCCAGTGTCTTAATACATCAGAGCTAAGTCAGTTCTTAGGGTGAAGGTCTGAGGAGGGGTTTTGTTACCTGGATGGAGTTGCACTGAAGCTGTTTCCAGGACAAGTCCCTGACTTTGAGTGCAGTACAAGAAGGACACTTTCCGGTGCTTGCAGGAGTTTCCCCATTCAGTCAGAAGACAGAACACAACTGCAGCAGCTCCAAGAGTCTTTCCTGTTGTCCTTGTCACAGATATTTCTCCATCTTTATTGGATAGGCTATCCATTATGTTCAGCCTCTTCTGTTGCTTCCATTGCCCTTGTATCCAAGCCAAGCACCACACGCTTCTTTTCAAAACCTCAGAACGCCTCTGTGCTATTATTTACATTACGGAGGCTAAGCAGAGACCAAGCTAATCTTTTGCAGTGTCTAAGGAGTGAATCAGACCACTTGACTTTGTAAGTCAAAGTAGTTATCCTGTTAAGCAGAAAGAACACCACGATCTATCCTCGAGCACTACAAGGGGGAAGGAAATTGAACGGAACTCACTCACTGAACCATGGTTTCTCCTCCTTACAGTATCTAACTATAATTGCAGATTACAAGCAGATGGTGATAGACTGCATCATTTGATGGTCTTCTCTTAGGTGAGTCTGTTCACAGGTGAGGTTTGCAGTGAGGTTTTGTGGCTTCCTCTGGATGTCACCAAATTCTGCTCCTTCCCCCTTGGGGAAGTTCACTGTCCAGAGAACAGCAACAGAGGAAGACCCTCATCTTCTGCAGAGCTTCCTCTCAGTAAGATCCTAGCTATGAATATTTAAAATATTTCTGAAGCAAAGAAAAGGTTGCTGTTATAATCTATTGATGGTTTTGGTATCATTATACTGATTTTAAATGCCATGCAGTGAACTATCGGATACTGAGTTCCCGTCTGTAATGTACATATCATGGGAATTCTGTTCCGTTCTGTAACAGGAAAAGGGATTTCTTTTAAAAGCCTATTTCAGCTCATTCAGCATGACACATATATTGTATTATATGAGGTACTCAAAGAGTCAAGGTATCTTGATCTGGACAAGCAAATGATTAAAGTAGCAGTGGCAGGCTGTAGTCCTATTAGCATAACACTAGGAAAAGATGCTACTCAGCTAGCTTTTCATATGCACAGCAACTCTTTTTTCTAATTATTCTCTCAATTCCCACCTATGGACAGGTCTGCAAGTAGGAGACGGACTTCAATTTCTAAGAATTTTTGGGTTTCTGCACTGTACACAAGGTCTACACCAAGGTGTCATCTCTTGGCTCCTCCATTTATTCCTACTGATAAAACTATAAAACACCACTACCGTGAGCATCTCTTTTTTATAAGAAGCCAGAAAGAACCATCAAGCCTTTCCCAACCTGTCTCTTAGGAAACAAGAGACTGACCTTCCAAGAAGGCAAGGAATCAACTTCCAGCATCTTGAAACACATAACCCCTGCACCAAAGCTGCAGGACTATTCAAATGACAGAAAGCTCTAAAACACTAAGCACATTATTTTCATACAGACAGTAAACCTGAACAAAGTGGTGCTAGAGATGAACTTGTCTGGGTACTTGTAAATCAAAGCAAGAGATTATGTTACACCCTTGGGAAGCAGTTTGCAATTCCTCCTGAGCAGCTCTTGAAGAATTCTCTGTTAAAAACAGAGAGAGAAGAAATATCCAGTGATATCTGAAAAGAATACAATCTATCTAGTCACTGCAACAATGCAGTAATAAAATGAAGGTAAATAGGTTTTAAAATTCCTTCATTCATGCTCGATCGTATTGTCCAAGGGTATTTTCTATGCCTTTTTTTCCTGGGACTTCACTGCTTACCAAAACTAACCCTAAAATAGTATCAGTTCTACTGGTTGTTGTTGGATTATGTAAAATTCTCTCTGTAATGTGAGAAGTTGAACTTTCACATAATAGTACAATTCCCAGTTGTCACTCTCTCTCTAACAGCAGAAAGACATCTCTATTCCCTTTTAAAGTCAACCCAAATGGTCTAGTCAGACTTGCCCAATAGAGATTACTTCAGCGTTCTCTCAAGCAATTTTTCATTTTTCTTTTGCAGAAGATTTTATTACTAACACCTGGTGCAAAAGCACCTACCTTAACTGAAGATCAAATATTCTTCACATCTGTTCCGGTCAAGACTGTTGCAATACATTGTTTATATTGTCCCTGTGATGCCCATTTCACTTCTCCTACTGCTAGCATAAATTTCTCCATTTGGTTACTCACCCCCCTGATGGTAGTACTCAGTCATTTCCACTGCTTCACACCACCTACCACCACACCAAAGAGGACTACGAGTGCCAGTCAGCAAATATCTCCTTCTGCCTGACCAGTATAGGAAGAGCCTATTCCAGAGCATTGACATGATCTGGTTTAGTAAAGTTATCGAAAAGTTTATTACTACACCTTATTCCCAGGGGGGGGAAGTTCTCTTTTTCAAAACTATCAAAGCACAAAAATGTGAGATTGACGAATGTGGTTTCTTCCACTTCTTCATTAGTCAGCTCAGAAGAACAAACAGTCCCAATTCTTCCAATGACAGCAAGTGCTGCCATGGTACTTTCAGATCATCATGGCAGTAACATAAATGTTATGTATTTGGAAATTTTCAGTGAAAAGAAGGCAGCACTGGGTGAAATGTGAAGGTGCAGGTTCACATTTGAAACACTAATGGTGGGACATTGCCCTGTTGGAATTTATTACAAAAACAACTTCAGTTAAATATTCTGAGAAGCATTTGTACTCCTCTTGTGCGCAGTGGCAGTTCAGTCCCGCATATAGTAACCGTAATTATTTGAGGGAGATGCATAGACATCGAGTCACTGGAGCATGTCCAGAGAAGGGTGACAAGGCTGATGAGGGGTCTAGAGAATAAGTCTTACAAGCAGCGGCTGCGGGAGCTGGGGCTGTTTAGTCTGGAGAAGAGGAGGCTAAGAGGGGACCTTATTGCTCTCTACCTGAAAGGAGGGTGTAGTGAGGGAGGTGTTGGTCTCTTCTCCCAGGTAACTAGCAATCGGATGAGAGGCAATGGTTTCAAGTTGTGTCAGGGGATGTTTAGTTTAGATGTTAGGAAAAATTTCTTTACTGAAAGAGTGGCCAGGCATTAGAACAGGCTGCCCAGGGAGGTGGCTGAGTCACCATCCCTGGAGGTGTTCAAACAATGTGTAGATATGGCAATTCGGGACATGCTTTAGTAGGCATGGTGGTGTTGGGTGGATGGTTGGACTTGATAATCTTAGAGGTCTTTTCCACCCTATGATTCTATGATAATCAAAAGACAAGGAAGAATATAAATTCATCCCAAAGACATCTCTCAGCCCTGATGCCTAGCTGCCATGTGACCTGGGCTAAATCACAGCTTCCCTGCATAACAAAGATCTGGTTTTAAACAGATTTGAGCAAACCATTTTTCTCAAACAGAAAGTTATAAGTAGGTCATTCAAATACTTTCAGTTAAAACGTTTTTTAAACTGAACTTTGGGCTTTCTAATAAATATTGGGGAGGAGTAGGAAAGAGAGAAGCTGAAGCTTAATCTTTCTGCAGAAAACATCTATTTCATCTCAAATTTGAAGTCTCTCTTGATAAGATGTTGTAGTTCAGGAACTTCATGTTCTACATTCTGTCAGAACTGGGCTGCTCAAACAGATTATATCTAACTACCCAATACTTTTGCAACATTTATTATGAGATCTATCCAGACAAAGTGTCACCTTGTAGATTTAGAACATAAGACAACTGATCTACAATTTCCAACAGCTTCTTTCAGTGGTGTGTTTGAATCAAGTTATTTAGTGCACAGGCAAAACTTTTTGATCTTTTCAGAAAAGTCATTTTTTCACTAGACTTTCTGTAAAAGGTAATGACTTTCTATTAAAAAAAAAAAAAAAGATTTGCAGGTTAGTTTTTCCCACAGATGCTCAGCCAAAATCCATGCATTACTGGTGGTAAAATAGATGAGGTAGAAGGAATGTTCTGTAGGTAGTCTGCCTCAGTCCCAGCTCAGCCTAGGTTAATAATGTGCTTTTAACTAATTTAATCCTCCTTTTACCTGAGTTTAAGGGCCCAGGTTAGTTACCTACACAAAGTTGCTCTCAGGATGAACATTCATAATTTCAAGTATGTGGTATGATGTTTCTGAGATCACTGTAAGGATGGACAGAAGGACAGTAAGAGATTTTACATGTAAATAGTAAGGCTACAAGAGCTTTCTGGGGTTTGGTTTGTTTTTGTTGTTGTTTAGAGGGGGTTGTTTGTGGTTTTTTAGTAGCTCATCCATATACAGTAAGTTATTAAGATACTTCAGAGGCAATATTTTGAACATTGGCTAACAGATTCCACGGAGGTATTTTAGCCTTCAGATTCATGTTATGATGTAATACATTAGAAATATTTACTCTCTACTTTTCAACAAAACCACTACAATTGATAAATATGGACCAAATACCTTCAAGTCCCAAAATATTAACTAAGCCTGAATATGTAAGTAAGCAATTCTTGCATACATTAAAGACAACCAACTAGGATAACAAAAAAAAAAAAATTTGGTTGTGGTGTGTTACCGTTTTGCAGAACTGTGCTTAAAGTTCACTTAGAGAAAATATTTTCCCTACCTAGGCTTGCTTTAACTACACAAGCTTCCTGCAGATATATACTGAAGTTTGCAGAATTAACATATGGAAGGTCTCAGACCACATTACCACATATTCTAAATATAATCAGTAATTATGTATGTTGTCATTTGAAACTAGTTCAGTCCCCTTCACAGCAAGCCTACATTTTGAGCTCACATTGTACTGGCCACGCGCGGTCCAATCTGTCCGCATCTCCCACCTCCTTCTTCAAAGGCGTACAGGTGCCTCAGTGTCACCTTCCATGCTGCCCCTTCTGCACAGAGTACACTGTCCAAGTCCATCTGCCAAGCTGCCTTCTCTGTCAATGTTTGCTTTCCATGCTCCCTGTAGGAATGAGGACAGTTAAAATACAGTGTCAAACCCATAAGAAAAATATACACCTCCCTGAGCTGACCATATGATCTTTCCTCTAATACTCTTGTTACCTTCCTGTCTGTAACACACAGTTTTGTTTTTTTATATTATTTTGCATCAGAGTAGGCTTGCTCGAGCCAGAATCTGCAGAATGAATATTTGGCTTGCTTCTGATCACATGCATGGATTACCTAGCACAAAATCAACTTAATGATGATGGTACCATTCTTAGTCATTTCCTTTGCTACTAATTCTGCTGGTATTAATAATAATTGATAAGTACTTGACACTTTTAAAAAGGAGTCTTCCGTATTAAGTAAATAAATGTTTAGTGAGGAGCCTATCTTTAGAGACTTATTTATTGTAAACCTTTGCCTTCCACTGGATGCTTTTGATTTTCAAGCTAAACGAATTGCAAGTATTATCCCACTGTTAATATCTACACTACCCAATGTCAGCATCAACAGATCCCATTGACAAGCTGCGTTTGGGTTTCCCCTCCTCTATCAAATATGCCAGTGCTTTAAAAACATCCTCGAGTAATTGGAATTACTCATTCAAAATAGAAGCACTATAAAATTCCATCCATGTCACAGATAATTAGTTCTGGGCATCTTGTCCGTTGTGCCTTTGGGCATTTTCTGCAGATGCCACCTAAAATTCCAGAAAATGTGCTTCTCAGTCATGCCAGGTGCAGTAACAAGCTTGCTGACAGCTCCAGAACTCCTCCTTATCCAGAGTGGTCCTATGTTTTTTCAGCAGTTTGTTCTCTAAATACTTTTCTCTTCCCACAAATAAGTGCTGTAGAGAATGTAACATTGATAAACAAAAGCCACACCCTGTTTAACAACGTGTAACAAATGATGCCCAATCTCTAAAGCTTTTCCCTCTCATTCTGAACAGATATTCTGCTGATACAAATCAACAATAGTTTTATCCCAGCAGATGGATATCCCACCATCTTATTTTAGTTTTCTACCTCTTCCCATTAAGGTAGATAGAGTGGACCAGCAATAAATGGAGCGGAAGAACAGATTTTTGCACTCATGCATGGAAGGATAGGAAGTTTTAACATTCTTCAGCACAACCAGACAAGGCTGAGTTTGACTTAAAACAAATTCCATGTTACCCAGTCCACAATAACTCTCTTATGATAGTGGCTGTACAAAGTACATACTTTTATGACATCACAATAATGTCTGAAAGCAAACTGTAGGGATACTTACGACTTCTGTGATGTTGCATTCTGAAAATGCTCAGGTTAAAAAAAAAAATCAACACATTTGTGCTATTATAAAGTAACAGGTGTTTGGAGACACTGACAAAGGTTAAGGCTCCATCCTGTTAGGTGCCCTATACACACCAAGACACAGAATTTGTCCCATCCAAATTACACTCTGAAGTTAAATGAGAGAAAGTTTTTGAGAAAGAACACATAATCTTGATTTTACAGGTGAGAAAAGTGACATATGTGACCACCAATTAAGGTCAGCAGCTTTAAACATGAATGATTAGGCACAGTAATCTGTATCTGGGCACTAATACGATCAATGGAAACAGCAGTTACCACTTTGGAAAATCCACCACCTTTTATTCACCTAAAAACAGATCTAGATGCCTCTCAAAGAAACTAATTGACTTTCTCAGTGTAGCAGATTGCGTCTGTGACTGAACCAGGGATGCTGGCCAAAGTCATTTCTGCTCTCTAGAGTATGTTTATTAGGTCTATTTGTGCTCAGACAAAAGCTCTTTAGCCTTCTATTAACAGCTCTTCAAACTCTGTTGAGGCTGTTCACAACTTCTGTACAGCATGAGTGGATAGAAAATATATGGGGTTAGATTTTAAAGTGCTGGCAGAAAACAAATCCGTATTTTGTTGCTCTGGTCACTTCTGCAATACAGTGGAAGCAACATCATCTATCTGCCACCACTAAATCCTATCCTGGAGACTGCTGCAATAGCCAAGAATGCTTAAGAAAGGTCCCTTATCAAGATATTGGTTTTGTTAGACAGCGAATTATTATGAATCATCCGTACATCATCACAATGCATTTCAAGTCTAATAAACAATCATTATTTCAGATTACTGAAGTCTTTAAAAGGAAGCACACATGCAACGTTGAGGAACAGCATTTGGCAACTATGTTTAAGCCAAGGTGCTAACATCAAAGCACCTTGGCTTAAACACCTTACATTACTACTACGAATGTAAGTAACTAATTATTAATATTAAGCATTATTTTATTAAGCATGAAAAATGTGATTTGTAGAATACACTGTAACTTTTACAGATATGGGTAAGATGAAACTGGCTTCAGTCATCAACAAGGTTGTGAAGGCTCCTGTGAGCCCTCGTTGTCTTGATTGCTGAAAGCACAGGCAGACACAAATGGTAGCCTTGCCATCCTTGCTAAGCCCTGGCAGAAGAAATATTTGGCCAGCAGTTATTTTTCTACTTTTTGTTACTAGCTTTCTTCTCAAGATGACAACAAACAGAATGATAATGGCTTGGCTGCCTAAAAATGGCAAATTTGTGGAAAGGAGTAGGAAAGCAAGAATAAAAACAAAGAAAAGAAGCAGAGGCACTCTGGTTGCAAAGGCAGTCATCTGTAGTACCAATGCCATCACATGTGGGAACAGAGCTCCATGTCTGGAGAGAATCCAGTCACCGCAAATGTGAAAACATTTCAAAATGCTTGAAGATTGACAAAACCTTTGATAGAGAAGAATATGGCCAAGAGTCAGGAAGCACAGGAAGAAGGGAATGGTCACACATTTGCAGAATTCGTTTCCTGCAAAAGACATCCCATGAAAGCAACAGATAACGTGCAACAGTAGAATAGACACTGGGAACTGCTGAAAATGTTAATAAGCGTATCTTGAAGGAGCAGAAATAACAGTGAAGAGCTACCATACACAACTCGCACAGTAACAAAGTCAATCACAGGCACGATGCCATGACTACTTATAGCAATACCTGAGAGACTACTGGCCCTCCCCAGGAAGAGAACTTCCAATTCCAGACAATGGAAAATTGGGAAAAACTCCTCTACCTGTCTGTGTGGGGAACCTAATTCCTCAAAAACAAGACAAAAAAAACCCAACCACCGCCCCACTAAAAAAACGCAAACAACCATGTGTGAGTGTAAAAAAACAAATTTCAGACAAGTCTGTGCCAAAAAAAAACAAGCCATAGGAACAGAAATGTAGACCAGGGAGAAGATACCACACTAAAAACAAAGCAAAAGCAGATCCACAAAGACATAGGTAATTCTTTACTGTTAAGGAATTTGACAAAGTCTAAATATTACCTGTCTCAAACAACTGAAATCATTAAAAAAAAGTGTGAAGCAGTAGCAACAAGCAAATCAGGAGACTCTTAAAAAAAGTAGCAAGATCAGTTATCTCTAATACGTCATTTCTTACATTACAGGTGGGCATACTGGAGAGCTAGTATTCTTATGGAAGATGGTGAAAACTATTTTAGTAATAAAGTTTATAGTGGTATGCAGTTAGTCAAAGTCAAGGATACACACAATATATAAGCACAAAACACAGCATACTGTCTTATGGAACAAAATGTCAGATGGAGAAATTGTTAAGATTCAAGACTTGCTTTAAAGACTCATCGCGGCAACCCCAAATAGAACTGGCAGAGGGAAACAGAAGAAAGTCCACTATCATACTAGTTTATTAGAGACTTTTAACACTAATGCGTGAGACATCTCCGAAGAGGCTTACAAGAATAGCAAGCGGAAAAAGGCCCAGTTTATTGCAGCTGAAGGTTTTTTCAGTAAAAGGCAGAAGTAGCTGTAACAGAGCGGCATGGTGTTACCACCAATGAGATGAAAAGGAACGGACAAACATTTGAGCTGAAGTGGCAAAAATTTAGGGAGAGCTTGTGGAATAGTTGTTTAAATTTGATATTTAGCTTGGAAAGAAATCCTGCAGCTTGTGAAGCGACATGGAGCTTGGCACAATCAAACCAGGATCAGTTTCCACAACAACTGAATCCACAGATGTCTCCTGTACAACTCTGTATTAGTACTCCCCTGCCTCAGCTTACCACTACAGCTGTCCATGTATACAACACTCATTAGAAACCTTAGCAGAGTGCTTTTTTGGGAGCCACAGAAAAGAACCTCAAACAGACCTGGAAGCTCACCTTTGTTTATTTATGTATTTATTTTTGTTGGGTTAGATTCAGGTTTAGTGAGAAGAGCAATAGGCAGAAAGCAAGTTTCAAGAAAACAGCCTGAGATGTGGAGAAAATACGACACATCTTCCAAAAAAGCTGGATCTACCACCATTCCGTTTCACATACTTGGATAAATTTCACTGAGAGCTGGAGCAGAAAGGTATTCTTCAAAAGCCTTCACCCAAATCTCTCCAATTTTGGTCAAAACGGATCTTTAATCAAATCATATTTAAAGAAAAAAAAAATAAAAAAAGAAGAAGAAAAAAGAAACAAACTCCATTACCACCACTCATCTCCAAGCTAGACATCTAAGCTGCATGCTTAGTTTTTCATTTTGCAACACAGTGGTATTTACACTAATAAAGCCAGAATCAACAGTTGTTGTTGTGGGTTTTTTTGTCCTTTTCCTTCCTCCCCTAGAAAAAGGGACTGGTCAAGGCTACCGGCCAAAGTCTGAAATACATCGTAAATCAATTCTCCGAAGGCAGGAAGAAAGGGATAAGGGGCACTGGAGAAAATGAAGCAGTCATTTCAAAACAAAACCAACAAGATGACACTGCAGCTCAGCCAGAACCACCACATACCATTGAAAATGGAGATTGTGCGAACATCTCCATCACTGGAACCACAAGCAGACGCTGGCATCAGGGGAACGCTCGGCATGGACAAGTCAGAGGGCCGTGTTACTCCCCAGGGGCAGCAATCAATGGCGTAGATCTAGGATGGTTCATCACAGCAGGATCATGTCACCATGGGACAGGATTTAGAATTTAGCTATGCTGTCTTATACAGCAAGTTTTATTTCTGGCTGACAGAGCTGGCCTTTAGGGTCTCTAAAGACGCAAGTCCCAGGCTTCTTTGATTTGCAAAACTGTAAATGCCTGCTCTAATCTTAGCTTGCTCAAAAAAGAAGCATGTTTCTATCCCTAGTCTATCCTCTATCTTTCAAAATAATCTTGACAACATATACTGACTGATAGAGTTGAAAGTGTCATAAATGTTTTTTTACAATCAAGTTATTTTAACAGTCAGGACAAACAACTACTCAGAGTTGACCTCAGAGATCTCCATTTTTTTTAAAGCATCTCTGTTCATTTCAGCTGTGAAGAATAGCACTGCCCTGTCTACTAGGGCCAACTGCAATTGCTCACAGCTGTAACAACCCTAGCATGCAAGTAGTGTGATGGCAAACCACTAATTCAAGGCCAGGGCTGTGGCTTTGAATCCTGTGAGTAGAGTGGGACCTTGCAGGAGTCTCAGTCCTCTGAAGAAAGTACTAAAAACCTAACTAGCCCCAGCAGGAGCCAAAGAAAAATAAAGCCCTGATCACAACCCACCATCCTGCTGCTGCTGCTTCCCCTGTCTCCAAATCATGGGCAAACTCCTCAGACCCTCAAGAGACAACAGCCCTCCTGTTCAGAGCCTGTGACCAGGGTATCCCGAAGGAGTCTGCGTGGTCGGCTTTGCTGAAACTCAGAAGCAACTTCTGTTTGAAAGTGTGGATGATGGTAGAAGTAAAAAGAAAATTCATCTCTACCAGTCATCCCACAAGCTTTTCTGCTGTTCAGCATTCAAACACTGGCATTGCTGCTTCTCAGAGTCCCAGTCCCAGTCCTTTGCAGCCAGGACTACTGTGGGAAGCCATAGGTTAAGAGGATTATTTCTAAGGCTGCTAATGAAAAAACAAAAATGGAGATAGAATGTGCTAATGAACTGAAGAGTAAAGCATACACAGAGGAGCCTGTAAAGAGAATGACTGGATGTCCAGCAAGTGCTTTCATTTTCCACTTCACAAAGCTGTGCACACATGGAGCGAGAACTTTAAAAATTCACCCTGATGCAGGTTTTCTGGATACACCTAAATTCAGACACAGTTTTTTGAGGGAAGTCATCAGAACTTTAAATGTGATTGCCTCCTTGTTTCTGAACGTTAAAACCATCTACACTGGCAGATTTATGTGCAACATGGGAATTGGTTTTCAGGTGCAAAACCACCTTGCTTTCACCGGGGTGTGCCATACAGAGCAGTTCTGCCTTTCAGCACCAGCACGCGTACTGAGGGAACCGGTCATGCACAGAATGGCACAAATTACCAGTTCTAAAACAACACCTCAGATGGTATTTTTCTACAGGATGGTGGGTATGTTTTTCTCCATGATACCTTGTAGCTATTGCAGCTGTAGGATTCTCTCAGAGCATCATTTTACTAACACATCAAACCTCTTCAGTTTACCCCAGAACACTAAGACAGTGAAAACAATCTTCTGAATCAAGCAGTCCACCCACATCCCACCAACACAGAGGACTTAACTCTCTGTCTTCAAGTAGGAAATAATTTGTTCTGTAACGTAAATGCCATACTTGCATTGGTTAATGTAAATTGGTTTTAATATTTACCTGTTTGACATTTCCACTGTCATTATATTATCCCTATACGCTCTTATCTACAGTGACGGTCTGCCACAGATCTTTTCTTCTGTAGCTACTCGTTTTCTTTTATTTGCAATATGGGAGCACTGAAGAGCTGCTGTAATAGGTTCACGTTATGCCAGACTCAGTAAAGAAGAATAAAAAAAAAATCTCTGTCCTAAAGATTTTCCAGGTAACAGTAACATGCCCAATATTTTCTCTGGGTTTAATCTCTGTCATTGATGAACCCCATTTACTTTATCCTTTTCCAGATACTCAAATTTTTATCTGTCTTCTGCTACGGTTTTACTTTTCTCAAGAAGCATACCTTTCATGCATTGATCATATGTGGGCCCTATATCTGCTTTCTGCAAACCTCTTAAAAATATACAAAGTTCTCTAAACCAAGTGACTGAATAGTGTGAGATTAGAGGTCTCTCTAGCACAGTAACTTGTAACAGCAAAGCGAGTGCCTCAGCAAGCATGGAAACCCTTACCAAATAAATCTTGATTACAACTTCACTCGACAAGTATTTCCAACATATTAAGCATCTAGTAGAAATCTTCAAAATCTGTGCAGCCATCTTACTCTAGTTGCTCTTTCTTGGTATATAATACATAACATAATGCAATACTACATCAAATGTCTGCCCAAGAACAGAAATACTCCTTTTTTTCTTTAAATTCAACGAATCTTACACATACAAAAGATTGAAATCAAGTAACGATAGCATGAACACTCTTAATTCAGTCCAGTATAATATTATTTTATTACCTTCCAGTTTGTACACGTACTGTCTCCCTAATCAGTCAAGGATCCAATCAGATATTCACCCAAAACTTTTACTTTCTCTTTAACATACAATTCCCCAAGTTTCTGCTCTGGCCAGCTAAAATCTACCTTGCCTTATTGTTTTTAATTCTCACTGCTAATGGTTTTCATCTTTCCTCAGATATTATCCTCAATTTTGTACTTTTCAGTGAATGCCAGTTGATACTATATTTTGCATATTTTCACGGTATCCTCAAGCAGGAACAGAGAGAATGTAGGGAACATAGGTGAAGTCATCATTCAAAATTTGAGACAGTAAATAGCGTAAAACATTAGAGATCAAGTATGTGCTTCCAGCCCCTTTGCTTCTTTGAAAGGATCAGGAATAAAAGACAAACCTCTCAACATAGAAACACCTCCATTAGCAGTTCCAAACATCGATGATGTCTAGCCTCCTTCTGTGAAAAGAATCTTAAAAAGAAAAAAAAAAGAAAAAAGATAAAACAGCCAAAGGGATTGCAAGGATGCTAAGCTGTATAGATTTAGCTGACCTAATGTATTTATGAAAGCAAAGATAATAGATCTGACAGAACTTCATCATGAAGTCTTCCTCAGACCTCAAAGACAGTAGAATGGAAAAACAGTGCAAAAATTTCCCAGTGTCATCAGCAAACTTACCACCTGTGGAAAGCCTCTTCAAAAGCACAGGGTGCCTTTTCTGGTTCTACCATGTTAAATCTGCAAATCTTAGTGGCTGGTGACAGAATAGCATCACACTAAAATATGCTTCTTGTCACAGGTTTTCTGTTGTGTGGTTTTTTTGATTTTCTAAGGAATGATGACACAGAAGCCCCACAGAACTTGCCTGAGAGCATGTTCTGATGTGGAAAGCATTACATACACCATTGATGAAGACAATCTCAGACAGCTGTCCTCAACTGTTACATGGATCACTCAGAGGATTTCAGAAAGCTAAAATCATGATGGCACCCATAAAATTCATCGCTTATGTTGGAGTGCCAGCTATGTTTATTGTAACCTAGAGCCATGTAAGGCAGAGAGATGACTTGTTTGGAGTTGTAGCTACTTTAGCCGCCTTTAATGTGTTACATAGGTAGATCTTCTAACAAACACAGTATCACATAATCCATCACTACCATTTAAAAAAATACAGGATAAACTCCTGCATACAAAATGCTTGAAAGGATGTCTTTTCCCCAGAGAACATGTTAATAGTGGATCTTCTACTCGATTCCCTCAAGCACTGTAGTCAGGCACAAGAGAAAAAAAACATGTTAAAAAAAGCTTTTGCAGGAGCTATATGTCTTCAGTCTGCTTTTTTTGGACATAACCAAGGTCTATACAGGTGTATGCCAGATGGGCATGGTTACATTGCTTGCGTGGACAAGTGTAGTATTTCCAAAAGTTTTCTTGTTTTTCTTGGACAGCCTTCTAGAGAATGCCTGAGACTTCATTAAATCCTGGAAAATTTTAAACTTGTCTGTAGAAGCCAGGAGAAGATGAGAATATTGCAGCTGGGACTGGATGTTGTTCTGCTCAAGTTTGAGGGTTTTCTCCATTCTGTCAGCTGACTTTGGAGAAACCAAGTTGTACAAGAAGATTTAAAGCAGCTTTTGAAACTGAAGAGCTGTTCATTGGAAACAGTGGGCAATGCTGGCTTTGTGGGCTAAAAGTAAGCAGCGCAGCTGAGGAGTGAGAGGAGATGGCAGCTCAGCCAGGACCCATTAACACAATAAACTACATGGGGGAATACACAATAGATGGGACAAGTTTGCATGGAGTCCTTGTTGCAACCTCTGGGTTCTTTTCTGGAAGCTGAGGTGCAGAGAGAGAAGAATCTCTCTCTCATGGGCATACCCACAAGCAGGAGAGGAGTAATTCCTTCTGCGATGTGTTGGGACCAGCAGCCTAAAGCCAATTCTCCAGGCACTCACTCACAACTGACAGTACTATTCAAAAGCCCTTGTGCCCCAATTCTGCATCACCTTGCTGGTTTCTCTCTAGGCATCTCCAGACATGAATAATATGTCAATATATAAATGAAGTGCAAGATATTAGTTCAACGTTCCTTATCCTTCTTGGTCTAGGTTTGGCGACAGATTTCCCAAATAAAATCCAATCCAGCCTTCACAGCTGGCTCAGTTTCCCAAACACCTATCACTGTCTGGGAGTTTTTTTTCTCTATCGTATTCTGTATTAAAGTTATGGTTTCTCACTTTGCCAGCCTACCTGCAGCTTCTACAAACATTTATTTCTTAAAAAAGTTCACTTCTTGGCGGAGGACCATATCCTATCCATTGCCTCCGAAAAAAAGCAGTCATTTATGCTTTTCTAAATTTCTCCAGAAATGTTAACTTGGATATGCCACCACAAATCCAGTCATGAGTTAATATATATTATTTCAGCATTAAGGCAACTAGTTGAATTCAAATGACTAGTCACATAAAAACAGACATAGTGGGAGACAATTTAAATAACAAATATAACCCCAGAGCACTGGCACTGGTGTTAAGAGTGATTTACTACAGAGGTAAGCACCATATGAAGGAAGGCAACATATGTGCTGTCTTGGATATCAACACAGGGAACCTAAGAAAGAGCTTATTCCTTTTAGCAAGAAACGGGCCTATGCTTGCAACAAATCTTCTGTGTCTTTCCATACACTGGCAAAAACAACCTGTGTCTAGAACACACAATTCTTTACACGCCAAACTGGCATCAACACAGATGCGAGAGGAGCTTCACTTACCTGTACTTATCAGTTACAACTTAAGAGAACTGAGGCCTCAGTGACATAAAGACTAACCTGCAAACTGAGGTTATTTAAAAAATTCCCCTTCAGAACACACCAAATTTTCTAGCAAAGTTTTATCCTGCTCTCTCTCAGACAAGGCACTGAGAGCGTTCACAGATGAGCAGCATTGTGTGCGATACATGGAAAAGGTGGCTTTTTTAAACCACAGAGAGAAAGCTTCTACTCACGCATTTAACCTTCAGTTTCTAGGACATCAGCAATGCATGGAACAGAATTTAGTTCTCATTAGAGTTTTGCATGTATTTTTTAAAAAGTATGCCAGGAATCACTCCAAATTTAGATAATGTATTCACTGACTTTAAAATCTGGTGTATTAGATATTACTATCCATAAAGTAGTCTCCACCATATTTATCTGTATGGAGCCTTTCTTCTAGTGTCCTGGAGAGCAATATTTTTCCCTCTTTATGAATAGTACCTCTGGAGGGATTCTATGTTCCTTGGTCTCTTTTGCATAATTTGCCAATTACTGAATTGCTTAAGCATTGAAGTAGACACTCTTTTTCAGCACAGCATCCAAAGTTTTCCAGCCTCTTTTCTTAATAGCTTCTTCAAACCTAAAGAGTTGTTGAGAGTTACTGAATCTCTATATTTCTTAGAAATTTATTGTAGCGTTTCAAAGTTTTTAGATCTCCTTCTTCACTTTTAGAAGACCTACAACTTTCAAATAAATTTATTAAAATGGAACACTGAAGATTCAGTGATTCATTCTAAACTGCAGATTTCCCAAAAACAAATCTTCAGCTGCCAAATGCAATCCTGTCTTGGCTAGCTTCTGACATTTTCACAAGGATATGACTGCCAAGATATGTAAATTGAGTCACTTTTTTCTGTCTTTGTCTTCTAAAGTCCAGATTCTGATTTCTCATTAAATTTATTTGTAGGCCTCTGTCCCCCACCCCTGGTCCCCGCCTCCCAATGATGACCATTTCCCTCTTTTCTGGATAGTTTTCTTATGTTTATTTGTTCCTGACTGAACTGTGACATCAAAGAACTACGTGATCTACATGCAGTCATATTGTTATCAAAGCATGTAACGACTTGGTGTGTATCTGCAAGTTTTCTCGTAACGGTGTCAACAACAATGCTGTTTACTGGAGGTGAGAGAATGTATTCAAGTTTGATGTTAACATCTAGCATGGATCAATTGTTCAAGCTGGTAGTTAAGCATAGCATCAGACCTTTGTGCGTTTTTTCTTGGCACATCTCACCTTACAACAGTCTTCAGTAGATTGTAGTGGAAGCTTCTGAAAAAAACCTGTGAGCTCATGACTGGTTTGCCTCTCCCCTCCATTTGGTGGCCTCCTTGATGGTCATACAGTCAGTGTCGTGGAGAAATGGTACATACATGGCACCAGCTGAACACATTGCTTTTCACTGTTTGTCGCTCCTTCTCTGCATCTAGACATTTTCTTGCATAACCTTGGCAAATACTCCAACTCATGCAGACTTTGCAGGGAGGATTTTTCTGCAGGTATTGCAGCATCTTCCTATCACTCTCTTCAGCAGCAGTTTCACCTTCATTGCTGTTTTATTCATGTGCTTCCTCCTAGCTCATCTTTCATAGTTAATTATTATAACAGTACAAGCTCATAATAATGTTATTGGAACAGCACAACACATTAGAGACCCAGCAAATGACTGCCTCGCAGCAACAGCTTGTAAGAACTAACTCAGGGGTAGTTGGACAATTCTCCTCTTCGTGCCCTCAGGCAAGGTAGACACCTAGAAGGCTTAGACAGCTCATACATGTAATGTACCTGCACTCCAAATCATTTCCTTGGAATCCATTTGACTAACTCAAAGCAAGCTGAAATCCTACTATTCCTTTTGTAGTTTCCATCTCCTCTCCAAGAGGAGAGCATCCCCTCCCCCACCCCCCTTCCCCTTTCTTATCCTCATTCAGATCCATGCCCGATCAACATCCAGATTTTTCCTTTCTGTTAAGGAAAGATATTATTACAATACTATTTTTATTGAAGTTGACTGGGCAGAACTACACAGACTTCCACAAGTCATTTGCAAAGCTAAATAGTATACTGATATAATGTATACATTGATCCTAGGAATTATCTACCTGTAAAATATTAAAATATCTGCAAATAATATGCTTGCACTTTTTAATTATCAAATAATCTGACAAATTTTTAATCTTTGTGGCATATTCATTTTATACCTTATAACTCTGGTGATGAATTAATACATCTGATATTTTTCTTGTCTCAGACAGAGTATCTGACTTGAGATGACAGAGAACTTCTCAAGCTTTTGCATCTTCAGATAGCTTGTACAATGTTCAGGTGTGACTTAGTGCCCTCTCCAAAAGCTCATTTAAGACGCACGTAACATTTTCAGAGAACAAACGTGACACAGGAAGCAAAGTCCTGTTTTCAGAAGTGTCTGGAGCATTCGGAGGCTGCTAAAAGATAGCACCTATTATTCACCTAAATAGCTTAAGCACATTTACAATGCTCATGTGCTAAATACCTCATGCCAGACAAGGGGTTGATCTGTGTCAGATTGTAATTGCCTGTTGCTTTATGAATGTCCTCATAATTATTTCTTTCACTCTGCACTTTAACCTCCACAGTGGATTGGGATACCCAGTTTCAGCTGAAAACCGATTGATGTTTGACAACATCTGTCAATTCTGACACCATGCTTGTGCATGTCACATGCTTGGAAGAGATAACCACACGAGAATCACTCAAGCCAACATCTAACAAGTCTCCTTCACTGGACTGACAGGCAATTAAAGCACTCCTGTTGATCTGAATAAGTTTCCACTGAGAAATTGGGTAAGGCTGGGTCAGGGAGAGGCAAGATATTGGCAGAGGTGAGACAAAGCTTATTTTCAAGGCATGACTGCTTCCCAAGAGCACCAGCCCAGACCACCAGCAGAGCCCACATGATAGGCCAGCTGCCAGGCACCAGGATACCAAACCAAGCCTCTGGGCTCAGGAGGGGTGAAGTCAGAGGCAGAGCATTCAGGTCCATTTGTTGTTTTCCAAAAGGCTGCTGGGACCTCTAGCGCTTTCCAGACTATGGTTAAAAAATTCTTTTTCCTAATTCTACTGTCTTGCTTTCCAGCCACATAATTTCTGAGGATTTATCTGGTCAGCTCCCATAGTCAAGGTATTTTTCTGTAGTGAAAAGATAGCAAGGGCATCATGCTTACTCCAGAACCTGTAGTTTTCAGACTCTGGAGTCCATAGCTCAAGAAAAGGATCAGACACATGGTTAGGACCCAGGAGTACCTGTGCCTGTGAATCATGATGCATTCATTCAGACTGCTGGGGGAAGAGGAGAGGAGAGGAAACTGAAGGTATTGCCTAGGTTCATTTTCAGCAGATTGCTATAGTGATCAAACAACCTTTGTAAACACAGCTAGGTTAAAATAGCTCCCAAAGTCTGCCTAAGAGAGACCAGCATTTGTCTTTGCTCTTACATGGCCCAGGAGACAGAAATTAAAGAAGTTCAGTGTTTTACCCAAACAGGGTTTATCAAGGTCTTTGTGACAGACTAGACTGTCTAGGTTGACCTGTGTTCTGTTCCCTGCTCTAATTTTGTGGTCATATCTTTGGTCTTGGGCTGCCTGGATTTTTTTTACTGTTGCTTATTACATGATTGTAATCATGTTCATTGGTGACTGAAGTTTTTCCAGGTATTGCTGCACAGGGGTGTAAATTCTCAGTGCAGTTTGTCATCTCTATTACTGGTATAGTTTCATCCCTGCAAGCCAAGTGGCATAAGGTCCCTCAGAGGCAGTCTGCTTTACACCTTTTTACATCTAGCAGTTCAGTATTATTGCTGCTTCTGCCTCATGCTTGGATTTAGAATCTTAGGGTGAATATTTATACTGCTTCAGAAAGAGAAGTAGTACTTTTTTTTTTTTTAACCAGAAGTGCACAGCCTCATCTATCACTGTGATACTGACTTCTATCCATTACTTGTTCTGCATTCTGCATGTCTTACCATCTGCCCACTGCTAACCTGGACTTGCTAATGTCTAATCTGTGCATCACACTGCCTCTCTCTCAGCTGAAAAATATAAAGGATTTGCTGGAATTCACTTAAGTAGGAACTACACCATTTGGGGAGCTGTACCAAAAATGACTTGATTTATGAGCTGGCAGTTTAAAAAGCCCCTTAGCAGTGCTTAACATATACTGCTGATGTAAGACATCTCTATTGATTTAAGACCATCCAGGTCTGAAGTGAATCAGGTAGCTCCAGCTCACATGTGTCAGAGCTGGCAGTTCACCTCTGGAGGAATAAATCTGAGATGCAGTTTTATGGGCAAAATCCAGTTAAGAGACCTAGCAAGAACTTACTGTCATGTCACTGTCTGGAAAAAATCCACCCCACATCCACAGTCCTATTAGCATCTTCTCTTTAAATGCCAACTGTGTATGGGAAAGTAAATATCTTAGCCCTGTACACATTTCACTTATTTTTCTTATTGACATATTGAACTTTGGGAGAGTCCAACAGTCCTCCACCACCCTTTTCACAGTACCCATGTGCTGCAGATATCTACCTACAACTGAATAAGAAACTCCAATCAGCCAGTGGAGCATCTGCCATATATTTACGAGCAACCAGGTTTTGAGCACTGGGTGTGAGCTGACTATGAGACAGAGAGACACCATTTTGCATACACAGATCTCAGAGCACTGGGCTTTCAGTAGTTTCTGGTCTGGGAGCAGGGGCAGAAGCAGGGTCCCCAGAGAAGTGCAGTTACGGACGTGGGAAAGGAATGGGCACCTGTTGAAAGACTTAGATTAAAACCTGCTTAGGCTCAAGGCTGGGGGAGAAAACTTGCCACCGCCACCACCCCTCTAAGCAGGATGGGGAAGAAGCCAGTAATAGCAAGTGCACTGTAACAGTTCACTCAGGAACAAGCTGAGATCCCAGCAGCTACAGCACAACCCTGGAGAAATATGTCACTCTAAATGAACTAGATGCTTTTGAAAAGTCTAAATAAACCTGGAAGGAAACATTTATAGGCAAGATATATCCTATACAGTATCTGAAGACAGAAATAGACTTAAATAAATTTGAGGGTGGGGATTATTATCCTTGTGAAAGCAGGAATAATACCACCCCACGCCTGATGGGCAATAAAACTCATGATGGAACAAGGCACCAGGAGGCTAAAGTGACTTGGGAAATCAGAGGATGAAAGGGATGAATGAAAAGGTCACTATGTATGAATAGATGCATCTGAGCACTCTGAGGATTTTATAATCTGTTAACCAGAGATTCCGGAAGAATGGATAGTAGAGAAAACAGGGGCAGAGAAATAGAGAGGAGTAGGAGAAAGAAGGTAGGATAGAGTGACAGAGTAATTCTCCTTACAGATAAAAATGTTTGGAGGGAGAGGGAGTTTTACATCTTTAAACTCGCATAGTGAGAAGTATCAGTTCTGTGCTTCTGGTAGCTAGTCCAGCAAACACATCTGAGCAAGAACTAGCCCACGTGATCGGGATGTGCATGTGTGCTTCACTGAAGGAGATGTCATGTAGATCACAGATAAATCATCTGATGTGGCATTTGCTTGGGTAACCATGCAATTTTCTGTGAACAGCAAACTAACCAACTGTGCAAAATCCACAGTTCATTGCTCTCTGCTTCCCTGAGGCTGAATCAACTTTTGCATTTTTTTTAATGCAGTATTTAACTATTTGATCCATTCATACTTCTTTTTTTTCAGCTGCTCTCCCATTTATAAATATGTACCACATACAAGTGTTCATTGCAATTCATTCAGACATTCACTTTCATAGGGATGCTGAAGAAGACAGACACTTTTATAGACTACAAATCCAAGAGCATGCTGGAGACAGAGATGGCCTTAAGTCTCATCAGGGAAAGCAGAGGCAGTCTTTCAGAAAACGCAGCCATCAGTGCGGGCTTCCTGGGAGCTGCCATTCTATAATTCATCAAGGAATGCATCACAGACAGAGTCATCTTTGCCCCAGTCTAATCAGTACTCCAATATCAGCCCCTGGTTTCGAGCATGAAACTCATGTTCCCTGTCTGATACCTTGTGTCTCACACATCGGCCATGTTGCATTGCACATGCTCTCCCCACCTCTCATTTCAGGGTTCTCTGTGCTAGACACGGCTGGTCAGCTGTCCTCCAAGGGGTGGATGGGTTGGAGGTTTGTGATGGGTTGGGTTTTATTCCTATGAACATTCTGTAATTCAGTGATTCCAAATAAGATAAAACACATCATTGCTGGCTGGACAAATTTAAGGATTCATAACAGTGTGGTGCTACCTTTCAATTTCATTTCTTGTTATAGCATACTCTTGCTTAAGGTTTCAAGCACTTAATCACAAAACGTACATCGTCGTATACAGGTTAACACCATGGTAGGATTTATGAAGTTTTCCTGACTTGAATGTCACTTATTTCTTATTTAAATATATACATTGAGACCTCTTTAGCATATAAAGGATATTATCTATGACCACACATATACAGAGATGCTTGAATTTAATATATTTTTAAAAGTCTGCTTACCAGGTAGCCTTATTTTTTCTGTCTTAACAAACAAGCCACATGTGCATAAAAAAATCTGTCTCAATTCACAGTAAAATTGATCATTTTTTTTTTATTTTATTAATTAGGTAACATACTCACTGTTCATGCAAAAACTGAAGGTGTGCATATGTCAAAGATTTTCAGGAGGAATATCCTATAGGAATACATTGCATCTGGGAAGCAGCAGGAAACAGAGCAGACCACACATCTGTCTGTTTCTTTTCCCAGTGCAGCAGTTATGCACTTGGCTAAACTACTTTGACTCTCAAAATGATACTTCTGCTTCTGTACAATAGTTCACTGTATTCTAACTTCATAGAATCGTAGAATGGTTTGTGTTGGAAGGCACCTTAAAGATCACATAATCACAGAATGGTAGGGGTTGGAAGGGACCTCTGTGGGTCATCTAGTCCAACCCTCTTGCCAAAGCAGGGTCACCTACAGAAGGCAGCACAGGACCTTGTCCAGGAGGGTCTAGAATACCTCCAGAGAAGGAGACTCCACAACCTCCCTGGGCAGCCTGTTCCAGGGCTACGTCACCCTCAGAGGGAAGAAGTTCTTCCTCATGTTCAGATGGAACATCCTATGCTTCAGTTTGTGCCCGTTGCCCCTTGTCCTGTCGCTGGGCACCACTGAAAAGAATTTGGCCCCATCCTCCTGAAACCCACCCTTGAGATATTTGTAAGCATATATTAGGTCCCCTCGCAGCCTTCTCTTCTTCAGGCTGAACAAGCCCAGCTCCCTCAGCCTTTCCTCTGAGGAGAGATGCTCCAGTCCCCTCACCATCCTCGTAGCCCTCCACTGGACTCTCT
>Ga0065711_1005839_pt1 | contig 26095 bp, 8 predicted proteins | sample Hoacrofraction12_FD_59098 | JGI IMG/M metagenome (GOLD analysis project Ga0065711, IMG submission 59098) | Hoatzin crop microbial communities from Cojedes, Venezuela - Epithelial fraction 12 v2 (version 2) | ecosystem: Host-associated > Birds > Digestive system > Esophagus > Crop | place... | reverse complement strand
TTTCTTTCTTTCTTTCTTTCTTTCTTTCTTTCTTTCTTTCTTTCTTTCTTTCTTTCTTTCTTTCTTTCTTTCTTTCTTTCTTTCTTTCTTTCTTTATTTTCTTTCTTTCCCTCTCTTTCCTTTTTCCTTTCTTTTAATGAATTTTCACATGAAAACACTGCTGTTTCACAATGAAACACTACAAAGGTTTATTTGCTCACCATGGAAATAAAGCCTGTCATTGTTCTGGAAAATGTTACCTAATTCCAGCAAAACAATTTGTTAAATTTCCCTCATTTCAGAATGACTTTTGCTGTTCTTCTGAAACTCTGTAGAGCAAGGTGTAATGCAATAGTGCCTCCCCCAGACCTATGCATATTCAAGATGAAGGCTCTGCATTGGCCATTCCCACACCTCTCAGCCTATAACAACCATTGCCTTATCCCATGGACCTTATTTACTCTCTCAGTGGAAACTGCAGGCAAGGGGTATATAAAACCAGAGTCGTACTGAAATTGTTTTAACACTTCTGGCAAATAAGTACAATCTAGAAGGAAAAGTGATCTCCAAATGCAAGAAAGAAGTAAATTACAACCAGAGTCCATATTTTATGTGCTAAGAGTGGGAAAATGCTCAAAGGTCTCCTATACACCTGTGATCTGTAAAATTGTTATGAGTTTTTTATAATGATTTACCTTTGTGAATGAGCTCTATTCTGCTTGGCTACTGAAAGGCTGTTATAACTGCTGACCACACAAAGTCACTCCTCATCTGTGGACCATTATTCTCATCATGCAACTTCTTATGCATGGCTTGAGTCTATGAACTCACAGTACTGTGTCTTGGCTCCCTGAGCAGAGCAGTTTGTAATTGATGGTTTTGAGGTATGAGTTCAGAAAAATAGTGACTGAGAATAAGTCTGTCAAAATGAACAACTCTCACTCCATTGCTCCAGCATCCATCAGTCTATGGGATTAGTTCTACATCTATCATTTTGGAGAACGGAAAAAAAGAATGTGAAAACAAACACATTAAGAAAACTACTGTCCCCAGAATCATTGTAGATTAATAAGGTTGGCCGAGAATCAGCACAGCTTTCTGCCACAGCCACACGTCTGGTAATTTCCAGACAAAAACCTACTGTCAAAAATAATATCAGTAAAACAGCTCAGTAATTAATGTACTTCCAGTGTCTCTTGTGCTATTCCTTTAACAGGCTGCAGTTTCTGTGGCTTTTGATTATTCATGCCAACGGTTAAAAGGATGTTTGTTGGTGCAAGATGCACACCCATGGGATGGAGTGTCTATTACATGCCATTTATGTGTGCAAACTTGCAGATTCAGTACTATGTTCCTAATCATCTTGCATACAGTCCAATAGATAGAAATGAAAGGCAGGCAACTTAGAAAGGTAGAGTTCTTCAGATAAGGAGCCACTAAGTGGACTAGGATTCTTCAGCTCGCAAGGCACAGATCATACATACATACTTACATGCACAAAAATCACAAAGCAGAGGCCCATAAAATCAGAAATTACACGGGCAGAGGGAGTAAAGATCAGATGTTCACTTTTTTCCAGTACAAGCACCAGGAAGTATCAAATTAAGATATTACAAGGTAGATTTAAAACAAAAAGGCATAGCTCTTCACTTGGTGTCTGATTAATCTGTGAAACTTCTTGTTGTAGGCCTGCTGGAAATACAATACTAAATACAATACTTTTCTATTAATCTTCTAGAGGGAAGATTCCCCTGTGCAGTCATTTCCTTGCAGAATCAAGGACATGAGGGAAGAAAGGGTGACAAACAGATGGAGCAATATTTTTTTTAGGTCAGTGCCCAAGACCTGACCTGAGGCCCACAGAGAAAAGAGTAAGAACATAAAATTCAGACAGGTGCACCCAGTGCTATTAAGGCTTCTGGTCATGCAAATAATAAGAGCCCTTACTGCTTTGTGAACCGGAAGAAAGAGGACTAGATAGGTAATTTACTTAGCCTGTATAAAAATAAAGTGTCAAGGTGCTGGATCAGCCAGGCCCAGCTGCATGCTTGGTCAGTGCCGAGATGAATAGCTGTCCGGTGGCTCCTTCACAGATACTAACTTTCAACTGAACGTCTTTATCTATAAATTAGAAACATTGCTGCACACCAGGGCAGGAGTGGTGTTGGTTAGGGCATCACACAGAAAATACATCGCTTGCAATTTACAGGTCAGCAAGCAAAGAGGAAGGACTTGAAATTACCTACCTCTGAAAATTGCTACCTGGACAGGATAGAGTTGGAAATAATTTACACACATCTGAATTTCAGAATTGGAAAAGTCAGGAAAGCATCAATCCAATGCAAAAAGAACACCACAACAGAAATAAAATCTCAGTATCAATATAGGCTGGGGGATGACGTGATTGAGAGCAGCCCTGCTGAGAAGGACTTGGGGCTACTGGTGGATGAAAAGCTGGACATGAGCTGACAACATGCACTCACAGCCAGGAATGTCAACCGTATCCGGAGCTGCATCAAGAGAAATGTGGTCAGGAGGTCAAGGGAGGGGATTCTGCCCCTCAATTCTGCTCTGGTGAGACCCCACCATCCAGCTCTGGAGCCATCAGCAGAAAAAGGTCACGGACCTGTTGGAGTGGGGCCAGAGGAGGGCCACAAAAATGATCTGAGGGCTGGAACATCTCTCCTATGAGGAAAGTCTGAGAGAACTGGGGTTATTCAGCCTGGAGAAGAGAAGGCTCTAGGGAGATCTGCTTGCAGCCTTTCAGTACCGGAAGGGGGCCTGTGGGAAAGACGGGGAATATTTTTTAGTAAGGCCTGCTGTGACAGGACAAGAAGTAATGGCTTTAAACTAAGGGAGGGTAGATTTAGATGAGATATAAGGAAGACATTTTTTACCATAAGGGTGGTGAAATACTGGAAAAGGTTGCCCAGAGAGGTAGTGGGGGCCCCATCCCTGGAAACATTCAAGGCCAGGTTGGATGGGGCTCTGAGCAACCTGATCTAATTGAAGATATCCCTGCTCACTGTGGGGGGGTTGGGCTAGATGACCTCTAAAGGTCCCTTCCAACCCAAAGCACTCTATGATTCTATGAAAACTGCCTATTGCTTCAGCTATGAGGAGCAAACATTGAACTTGTCATTCAGCACCCTTTTTGATGGAACAAGAGTTGTTAAAAGCAGAAAAATAATAAAATCTTGTTTCAGGGGCCAACTGGTGTTTAGGGATAAGAAAGGTTTCATTTTGTTCTGTTTCTTAACAAAATCTAAATGAAATGACATGTTCTTTTGCCAGAATGAACAAAATGTTCTTTTTGATGAAAATTGGGATACGACATTTTGTTTTCAGACTAGTTTTAACTATTTTCCTTTCTTGCTAAAAGAAATAATCAGCTCCTAAATGAAAGCATCATTTTTGGCTTAAAAGTAAAAAAAAAAAAACTTTTAGGAGCTGCAGAAATTACATATATTTTCTATTTTGCTCCTTGTACATTTTTGAAATGGCAATCTTTGCTGAAGTCAATCCTTTCACTAATATTTATAGTCACTGTGAAAGACAATTTTTTGGAGAATTTACTTTTTAGCATGAAAAATGTTTCCTCTCTCCTGCTGAATTGGTAGACAATGTTAGGGTCCTTGCTTTACCTTTCAAGCCTTCATTTCTCTCATCTGTAAAAGAGTCAACAGTCATGATATTTATCCATTTGTCCTGAGGTGTTTTGAAGATGATAAATTGTTCATGATAGTTATTTAAATGTCTAAAGTGCCGTATAAATAAATTCTTAAACATTCTGAGCATTCTTAAGGAAGGTTTCTGGACATAGAGTAGGTGAACAAAGCCAGACCACCCTCTCCTGAAAAAAGTCAACTGTGAGTGTCAGAGGTTGCATGACATAATTTGTCACATGTAGTTAATCAATAAATTAAACTTAACCCTCTGGCCAGCCAATTACCTCTATTCACAGGACCAAAGGGATTCAGAATTTCTTATAGTCAGGTTCAGTGTGTGGAAACTGAAGTTACTGTGATTTGAAGAAAGCAAGTTGCGTTCCACTGCAATGTTTCTCAACAAATCTGCAAAAATCATTTCACCTCCACACGTGCTGAGGAAAACAATTATATCGCTTCACTTATTTATTAACACAACAAACAGAAATAACACAGCAAGCTGAGTATCTATCACTGTGTATCTGGGAATTATGTTTTAATTAACCAATTTCTCTAATATTTTGTCTAGGCTTCCTACAGGGGAACTGAAAACCTCAAAACAGCTGCAAGGCTGGAAGACTCTCTAGACAGTTAGTGTCCTCATTGTGTTTTGGTCTGGCTTACTGAATGCCTCTGGTGACAAATGAATACTGATGAAGCAAAGAACTGACTAATTGACACATTTAATGAAAACTTAATATTCTTCTAGTGACAGAGGGAAATATTAAACTTTCTTCCAGTCAATTGTCATAAAATATTAAACACACATGTGGAAGCAGAAGGAGGAGGGAAGAAAGATGGTCTTCAAGTGAATCACATCTCTGGAATGGGCCCGAATAGCAATTCAGAGCCTGGGAGTCATGAAAGACATTATAAATCTGGTATATCTAATTTTCCACATGTGATTGCCAGTATATATCACATAAATTTTGTTCTTTTCATACAAACGATGATATCTTCCATAAAATAAATCTGTCTGTCCTATCCATTTACCTGCTGCAGCTCTGTGATACATAATTTATTTTATGCACCATGTTCTACTGTTGATTTACTTTGTCTACCAATTAAGTTTTATCATTTTGATTCCAAACACCTTTGAGACAGTCTAAAGTTGCATACTATTCTTGTATAGTTATCTCTGCAATAGGTCCCAAATGGGTCATAGTCTTTGTTTAATACTGAAGTAGAATTACTCAATAATATTAAGAACAGACAGATGTCTTTGCTAGTTTCTAAATATTTAAATGGTATTGAGAAGCATATATTACTTCTCTCCTTCCTTCTTCAGATATGTTTTCTTCTGAAACATAGAAGGGATCTTCAAAATGGCTTTTAAAGATTCACCCAAGTATGGGCTCTCCAAAGCTCCTGAAATTTTGACCCAAAAAATGGGAAGCACTGGGGTCTCTGAAAATTACTGTTGAATCAGTCATAGAGACTGAAACAGTCTCTGCCACTGTTCAGAGGTATTTTCCACAAAGTCTTAAAGATTAGGAGCCAACATCAATTTAGAGCACTGAGCTACTAGCATTTCTCCTTTTTCATGGCACCTTTGATGCAAACTGGAATATTATTCTGGTCTTTGCATGATGTCCTATGCACAGAGTTTAACGATATGTTTATTTGCAGTATGTAGTCCAGACACCAGATGTCACTGCATGATGCAGAGTATTGCAGAGATGGTCTACAGTATGGTAAACAAACCTCGAGAAGGTGGAGCACAAGCTATGTAGACCCATGTTTTCTGCTCGCTTTACTGACAGTTGTCTCCCTTTAGAAATGCATTTTGTTCAAGAAGAAACATGATTCTGCACATTAGTTAGCAACAGTGATCCAAAGTATGACCAATAAACTGTTCTTAAAGCAGCTCACTTCATTATTTCTCCAGATTTTATAGAAATAAGAGGAGCCTTGTGCTTGACAAAATGCTGGAATGCAAGTCCTATATTTTAATCTGAAGTATCGCTTTTTGAATTCATTGCAAAGCTGTCCCACATAAATTATATAAACTGATGATGCTGGTATTTTTAGCTTAATAATTTTCCATTCGGAAATTGCATTTACCTCTAATCACAATCATCATGCTCAAGTAACAATATCATTATTAATAATCACAAAACAACACAATATCAATTTAAAATACTAGCCATGAAACAAGTACAGATCACCACATAAAAATGAAGATTGATTAACAGTTGTAGCACTCACAGCCAGGAGAAGAATAATTACAAATGATTTTTCGAGCAAGTTATTTATGGACAAGCAGTGATATGTAGACAGGTATAATTGTGAAAGTCTTATTGTAGGCATCATTCCCCGTGGCAACTGCCCTTTCTACCCTGCGAACAGACTGAGCATTGCTTTCTCCCAGCAGTGTCCACAGGGGACCAGGGACAGGACAAGTTATAGAGCCTGAAAAGACATCTTCTGCTGAAATGGCCCTTTCAGACACCCACAAGGGAGAAAAAGACCTCATTTTCACTGCAATTCTGGCAGTATTTTATCAAGGCAATTGGACTATTTTGTGTATTCCCACAAAGGGTCCCGACTCTTATGTTTAGCCATCTGAATTTGCGTTCCTGACTTTTCCCGACCGTCTTGGTGTGTTGATGGAGAGATGCTTTTCCTTTATTTTCCACTTCTGTGTTCACTCTGTGGGAAGTTACAACAGGTCCCTGGGGTTAGCAACCTTGGAGAACACAGATGAGTTCAAGCGGTTAGTAACCTCATATAAGGAAACACTGAAGCGAGGAAAGTATGAGGGAGGCCCACATAACCCACTAGACTTGAGTTTATTTGGGTAAAGACATCCAGTAAAGACACTGGTTAGCATTACCTAACTAGCCAATAAGAACTGATTAAACTATCTTCTGTAAGTGTGTATGGGCAACTTCTTCTTGCTAATAATGTGAAAGATGAAGGATAAAATTCCACACATCTTCAAAATAGATTAGCATCTGTCAGGAAGAAATAGCAACCCTCTGAACAGCAACAGTGACCTTCTCTTCTGCTCAGAAAGCGTCTGTGCAGGGTTTTCTTACAAACTGGTGGAGGTTTCGGTCTCCATACCACTGGAAAACAAGGATATTTCCCTGATTTTTCCTACTGAGGTAAAAATGGAGGGAGGTATAGTGTGCCAGCTGGGAAGCTCTGTGTGTAAAACGAGCTCTCTGCGAGGTAAAGCTCCTACGCTTACTGACAGAAGCCTGAAACGCTTGATACATGAGCATGAAAAGTGACTTTCTTCTCTGTGCAGTTAGAGGATGTAATACTGCCCTAACTAGAGCCTGGCACAGCAAATTAGCTCCTGCCTCACCACAGGGCTTCAACATTTTACAAATGTCAGAAAAAAATTTTGCTTTGACCTATATTTCCTCCCATCCTCAACTCTCAGTACACTAAGATACTACACTTTATTTCTCTGCTCATTTCCCACTGTCCAAGCACCCTCTCTCCTTTTGACCATCATATTTTCAACTGAAGGAGTAAGTTAAAATGTGGAGTTTCAGTGTGCTCAGTGTCGAGTCTAGAGAGGCATTTTGGTCCCACCGAGTGAAAGGAGTTGAGCCAGTTTTCAGTGGGCATGATATATCTTATGAGGGTTATGGTCGTTTGATATTTTGTGCTTGGAGTCACGCACAGATCTTGGTGATGGTAAGAGAAAGCCCATTACATCCCATTCCCAGCTGAGATGAGCATTTGCAGGGCAGGTGTCCCATGGAAATGCTGTGTGTAGTTTGATGGGGGAAAGACCAGTTTCCAGTTAATGTTTTGTGCCAAGCAGCTGCTCTTTGTAGTTGGTAGCCAGCTACAAGAAGAGAAACAGCATGTTCTTACAGTGAGAACCTATATTTTTTTTATCCATCTCCTTTACTCATTTTCTTTAAACTCTAAGTCATTCGGTGCTGGGACGATGTTCTGCCATGACCATGCCCTCCTAGAAATGACTCAGTTTGAAAGTGCTCATGAATTACTTGAAAGCTCTGAATTTGTAAAGCTGCCTCTTAAGCAATGGCACACAAGAACTCCACTAGGCAGTAATCTTTGTAGAACAGCCACATACTAAATTGGTTGATTTTGAAATAACCTTACAATCTTGATGCTCAGATGTATTGATTCAGTCCTTATCTTTCTTTGAAAGAAGAAAAAAAGAAGAAACATCTGCAAAAATGCATACAGATGTACTACAGACTCAAATGTTTAACACCGTGAACTTTGCAGAAGTTTCCATACTTCTGACAGCCATGTGCCTCCTCACTATCACTCTGTGTGTCTAGATACCTCCCTGTGTCTCAATGTGGTACATCTGAGAAATTAGTACCAAGATGAGGCACTCTGATATTCTAAGCCACTTCATAAAACGTGATTAGAGTGATTTCCCAAGCAAGTGATATGTAATTCCAGAAAGATTCTGAGACCTAAGACCTTGCCTATGCCACAATGAACTTGGAGTTACACCAGTTGAAAATCTGGCATTGTAACTAAATCTAATTCATTATTTTAATGAATGCTTGTGAACAAGGTAGAGAAACACAACAGCAAAGACACCTTCCAGATGCACTTGTAGGGGCAGGAGAGTGACTATGAGTGCATTGACGGATGAATGCTCACTTTAAGATGCAAGCAAAATCATTTTAGACTACATTGCATTATAAACAAGCTGCCACCAAGCTACTGTATGAATCACCTCAGAAACTGAGTGTCAGCCTAGGCTGTGGAAGCAATTCAAAATCAACCTGTCAGAGGGATTCCTCCCTCCTCCATCCAGAGATGGATGTGAAATGAACCAGGACTGATGACTGCAAATCCCTGCATAAGTCACTGTGTGGCAAGAAGCAAATGGTGTGCCAGCAGGAAATCACTGCACTTAGAACCTCTTGTGAAACATCCTGCATCCCCATTGTCTCTAGAGGATATCTGGGTCCCATAAGCACCAAAGCCCCTTGGAGAAACATTCTTTTGTGATTAGAAATAATATTGTTGTGGTCACAAAATGCAATCTGGTCTTGATTTTCCAGGCAGATATGACATGTTATTTGTCTGTCACTCCTGATTGCTACTAAAGCAGCTTAGCTTTGTAATTCATAGAAAAAGCAGATGAAATCTTGAAATCAGTCCAGAGTATAACCAGGCTGCTCCATATGAATTCTACGTTGATTGCTGACTTGGTCTGTCTACTTTTCATCTTCAAAATATTATGCCCATTTCATGTCTACCATCTTGGACTGGGAGAAATGTGGTGCTACCAAATTGGGACAGAGTGTGATATGTATATCCACAAATGTTAGCTACAACTTGGTTCATCTGCCACAGACTTTTCCTCCCGCTGACTTACATTTTAATTATATAACAAAATGAATTATATAATGGACTAAGGGAAATCTCTCACTTGTAACTGTCTGTTTAGGGGTTCAACTCCACCCTTTTCTTACTTGCAGATCATATCTGCAGTAAGAAAAAGTGCTTCCGCAGAGGAGCTTACAGATAAAATACATCAAGGAGGAAAAGGTTGGGGGTTTTATTTCATACACAGGGAAATGACAGCTAGAACTATTGAGGTAAGTCAAAAGATGCACAAAGCTGAGGACTGAGATCAGTCTTGCTGAGTTGTGTTTCTATACCACTCATCTGAAGAAAGAGCAAGAGATCTCTCCATTTCCCATCTTCAGGTTGATATATATTTTTAATGAAGAAATAAGTGCACTATTCCCTGCTACTTAGTTTTAGGATAGGACTCGCATACAAGTGCTTTTTTTCTCCTGAAATTTCAGCCAACTTTCTAAATATAGTAAGGTACATGAAAAATTAGACAGTAGTGAATACCTACCTTTCACAACACCTTTTTTAAAAATTCTGAGAGTTGTCTCTCATTTCTGCTTCAAGAATGGAGAAACTCAGTGCCAATAGCTAAGTACCACCCCCGATTATTCTGCAAATCACTGAAACAGAAGGAAGCATGAACAGAAATAGCAGCCAATCCAAATGGAAAAGTTCTCTTTACCCACTGAATCCATCACCAGGTCATTTCCTCTTGCTCATAAATGTATCAGTCTCCACTTTGAAAACAGGAAGATTTTTGTCCATATTATTTCTACACTCTGGGCCAAAAAGAAGTACTTTGTATACTTGAATTCTGAAATTAGAAACCTAGGTCCATGACAAGGACATGTTTTTCTGAGTGTTTATTAAATAAGTACCTGTATTTGCAAATAATCTGAGCATGTGAAATTCGCATTACCTCCATGTCTTCAGCCCTGCATGTCTTGATCTGAAAGACACTTTAGCAGTTAGCCACAATGCTCTTCTTTAAGCAACAATTCAGTGCAAGGTTTACATATGCTAAGCTACAGGGAATAGCTGCAAGGAACCATTTGAAAGGGATGCAAAAACTTCAAGTTCTATCTCTGGGCTTCACTTCAATGGCTTTTGTGACGTCAGGTAAATCTTTCCATCACAAAATATCTCTCTTTATGCAACTGCTAAATAGGGATAGCAGCACACACCACAACCTTCAATGAAAACTTGTGAGGACAAATCCATGAATCTCTTTGAAGTGAGAGTGATGAGAGCAACTGAAAGACATTGTAAAATCACAAGCTTATACGTCAGCATATTCCTAAAGATTTGTTAGTCCTGCAGTGATGACATACTCACAGCCACTGTTAAATAACCTTTCCTCCACTATCCTGCTCTTGTGAGATTTAGTCACTATCTGCCATTTCTCTTTGATAAAGGTTTGGCTGGCTGGTACCTTAGCCATGCTTAGTTTCTCTCCAAACTCTACTGTTTGCACTTGTCAGCAAACATAATTCAAAGTTTTTCAGCAGCACAAGCAAAACTGAATCTGGTTACTGCCAAGGTTTGGGCCGTGCCTAAGGAGGGAAGTAGAAAGAGTCAAAACTGGTGGCAAGTCCTAAAAAGTCAAGCATGTGCTACCCACCAACAGAAATCATAACAGGGCAACTTCCACTGTGGAACTTCTACACTCCCCTTGTAGCCTTTGTCTCCATTGGCAATCATCTATCATTGCACAGCTCCAGAAGATTCCAAAGCAGAAACCTCCCAGTGCAACCTGCCAAGTAGTGACACATTAGCCAAAGTCCCTCACTCAATGAGTTGTGCTGGTTTTGTGTCTATTGTGCTTCCAGAGGTCACTGAAGAGCAGACATCATGTATTCTGATTTCTGACCCCTGGCTGGATTTTTGCATTCTGGATTTTTTGATGTGCCATTCATCAGACCTCCAAACAGGAAGATAAGATATAGTTTGCTTCCAGATCTACCAGGAGGATATCCAATGGCAGAAACAGCAAGCTGCTTCACAAAGAGACAAAACTGCTGATACACAGGGCAATATCTCATTTTGGTGCTCTGTTTTCAAATAAGAAGTCACTCTGCCCCCTCTGAGCGGAAGACAATTTCCTGATCAGTGACAGCTCCAAATGTCAACAATTACAACTTTAAACCAGCGTCATTCACTTTCCAGACCTGTCACAGAGCAATATGTGTGTAGTGCACTATCTGCCTTCTCATATTCTTTTTGTATTTCCCTTCACAGTCAAGGGTACCTCCAGCTCCATTCAATCAGAAAAGTGGGTCACGGACAATTCTCTGTCTCTTTGTCTGAATTAAGATTAAAATGGAAGCCTCAGAGAGTGCCTTTTGGATAACCTCATGGCAAATGCCACTGAAGGATGTCAAGTAGAGAAGCTGTCTAACAAAGTGAAGAGTCATACAGCATCTGATCTTCAGAAGCCAGGAAGTAAATTGAAATAAATGGGATCTCAGCTGGCTAAGTAACAGTGGTATTCGTCATGCTTCAGGAAGCTCACTGGTACCATCTGGAGACTACCTATGAAGGACCAGACCGTGACAGCTTGGCTTACAGTGAAGCATTCTTGATTACAGTTTCTGGGATGGTAATATTGAGAATCTTCAGCTGAGATCAAGGCCTGGGAGGCAGACAGACAGACAAGATGTGTGGAAGCAATTTTAAGGAGAAGTTGTCTAAAGGATCATTTAGATTTGGGAGCCTTATTCTACTCTCCAAAAAACATTTGAGGCTATGTCTAGGGGACTGTAATGCCTAAAACATCAGATCTTCATTGCCCATATTGAGTTCCAAATTGGGTTTCCGGACTTTATAGACACAAATTGCCTAAGCAGCTGAGATTGTGCATTCCCTGTGTCCCAGGCAGTGATGACTTTTGGGATGCAACATTCCCCGTGGTTTTCTCCCATGCCAGGAAGTAGATGTGGCAGTAATCTGCTACCTCTATCTGGCCTTGAGGCTCCCAGATGTTGGGTGCAGTTCTGCCCTCTACCTGCCCCGGTGCATATGGCACCCACATGAAACGGTGCTAGGAGTTGAGAGATGCACTGCAGCAGGAGCAAAAGAACAACTTAAAGCACTTGGCTGATGGGCTAATGACCTTTGCACAGAGTAAGCATTTGGCTTCATCCCTGTTATGTTTGCAGTGCTGCTGCTCTTCACCTCTCAGCCACCTGAGTGAAGATTTCCCAGACTAGATTTTGACTGGGAAGAGGGGTCCAAAAGGAGAGAGGCAGGGGGAATTTGCAGACACAGATTAGTACCCACGATTTTCATGTTTCTCTCAGTCTTTTATCTGCTGTCAGGGGAAATGTGACCTGTCTGGTGCGTGATGCTGCCTTTTCACATGTTCCAGGAAAAACTGTCTTTCTATTAATCAGCTACAAAACTGACTTCCATATTGCTCCTGAGTGTGCTCACTGGGCATCTAAAGGACAACCAGGGTTTCAGGCCCAGCCAGCATGGGTTCATGAAAAGCAGGTCCTGCTTGCCCAGCCTGATCTCCTTCTATGACCAGGTGACCCGCCTAGTGGATAAGGGAAAGGCTGTGGACGTCATGTACCTGGAATTTAGTAAGGCCTTTCACACTGTTCCCCACAGCATCCTCCTGGAGAAACTAGCTGCCCATGGTTTGGATGGGTGTACTCTTCACTGGATAAAGAACTGGCTGAAGGGCTGAGCCCAGAGAGTGATGGCGAATGGAGTTAAATCCAGCTGGCGGCCAGTCACGAGTGGCGTTCCCCAGGGTTCAGTTTTGGGTCTGGTCTTGTTTAACATCTTTATCAATGATCTGGATAAGGGGATTGAGTACTCCCTCAGTAAGACTGCAGATGACGCCAAGTTGGGTGGGAATGTTGATCTTCTTGAGGGTAGGAAGGCTCTGCAGAAGGATCTGGACAGGCTGGATTGATGGGCCAAGGCTAGCTGTATGAGGTTCAACAAGGCCAAATGCCAGGTCCTGCACTCGGGTCATACAAATCCCATGCAATGTTACAGGCTTGGGGAAGAGTGGCTGGAAAGCTGCCCATCGGTAAAGGACCTTGGGGTGTTTGTCGACAGCCGGCTGAACATGAGCCAGTAGTGTGCCCAGGTGGCCAAGAAGGCCTGACTTGTATCAGGAATAGTGTGGCCAGCAGGAGTAGGGAGGTGATCGTGCCCCTGTACTCGGCACTGGTGAGGCCACACCTCGAGTGCTGTGTTCAGGATTGGGCCCGTCACTACAAGAAGGACATTGAGGTGCTGGAGCATTTCCAGAGGAGAGCAATAAGGCTGGTGAGGGGTCTAGAGAACAAGTCTTATGAGGAGCGACTGAGGGAACTGGGGCTGTTTAGTCTGGAGAAGAGGAGGCTGAAGGGAGACTTTATTGTTCTCTACAACTACCTGAAAGGAGGTTGCAGTGAGGCAGGTGTTCGTCTCTTCACCCAGGTAACTAACAATAGGACGAGAGGCAATGACCTCAAGTTGCATCAGGGGAGGTTTAGATTGGATATTAGGAAAAATGCCTTTACTAAAAGAGTGGTCAGATATAGGAACAGGCTGCCCAGGGCAGTGGTGGAGTTCCCATCCCTGCAGGTGTTAAAAAAAATGTGTAGATGTTGCACTTCAGGATATGGTTTAGTAGGCACGGTGGTGTTGGGTTGATGTTTGGACTTGATGATCTTAGAGGTCTTTTACAACCTATGATTCTATGATTCTATGATTCTATGATTCTATACTGAGTTCCCTTTTAACTAACTGTGTATCATCCACATATGTTGGGAAATATGGTAACAGCTGATAGAAACTAATTATTTCTGTTAATTCTGCTGACTGAGAAGCAAGGACAGCTTGTTAATGAGTGACTAATTGAGACGTGAGTTAATAATTCCTCAGCTGAACTTGCTTCAATTCCCAGCCATTTCTCAATTTTCTTTAGGGAGACCAGTCCTCAGAATGCATGTGGCAAGTCTTCTGCAGCCATTAAAGAAACTGAGTTCAATTGCTTGAAAAATGAAAATACAAACACACAAGAGATAAGAGCCTTAAATTATAAATAATTGGCTGAGAATACCCACTCCAACATCTGAGTGCTTGAATCTCCATCCACCATAAAAACCACAGGTTCTATCCCTCGCTCCTGGTGAGCATGTGAAAGTCTGAGCAATGATAATTTTGGAAAAGCGTAGTTACAGATCATATCATTGACCTTGTGTGAGAGCAGATAGGGCAGAGTTAAGGCCATCTGTGGCAACTTAAGTAGAAATGCCAGTACTATTCACATATTCAATGTATGTATTAATTACTCACCTGGGAAGAAAACCTAAATTAGTGATTTTTGTGCCTCTCCATCACAAATGGTTTTAGTTCCTGACTCTGTCACAGACTTACAGGCACCCTTGGTTACATCATTTAGACCATAATATATCTGACTAAATATAAAAGTCTACACCTGACTTAACTGCACAGATTCTCTTTGCAGACAAGGAACAGGTAGCCTACTCCCACAGGGGGGCACAGTACGAAATGTTTGATATCAGAAGCAAATGTCTAAAATGGGCCAGGTAAATAACACCTTACAGAGTCTTCTCCCTCGTCAGTGACTGAGAGGGGAGTCTGAGAAGACATGTGTTTTTACACTGTATGCGTGTTCAAGTAGATGATAAGCCAAATCCCTTGCACCAACATCTACATTTTTGAAAGGAAGGGATAATTGATAGCACAGTGTGACAAGCACGACATGATTTCCCACGAGACACAACCCTCCCACACACCACATGGCTGGACATTGCTTATGCTTCAGTAGCATGGTGGACTAGCCTCAAGCTATGCACTGGAGGACTGATCTGGGGAAGGCCTTGGCAAGAGCAATGGTACCTATCTGTGGCCGTAGCTGAAGAGTTTCTGGGAAAAAAGTCTCCAAAAAGGAACATGAACTGTTCCTTCAGGAGTCCTTGGAGTCCATGGATATCCATGATTTACAGCGCCTACTGCCCAAGAAGTCATGTTTCTTTTTCAATTGGAACTTAAAGAATCACATTTATGTCCTCACTGTCAATTAAACATTCATCCAAACCTGTGCTCAAATGGATTTATCCATCCCCCCAGATGCAGCAAACAGGCACATACCTAAGCTATGACATGAGAAATGTTTTTCCCGTCTGCTGCTAGCAGCTGATATTAAGCTTTGTGCAGATTCAGAGGAAGGTGAGTCTAAGCTTTGAGCGCTTGCAAATCAAGTAAAACCCGTGTGATGTTTCACAGATGTCCCTTACCCACTGCCACGGAAAGCATCTGGTCATGTGGTGAAACACAACGTCCTCCTCCTGACTTCTCAGGACCTTGAGCAATCACCATCCCAGTGTAGCATTAATGTTCACAAGTAAAACTCTTCAGCCATGGCAAAAGGAAAATAAATGAGGGACTAGCCACCAACAAGGCTGTACTCTTGCCACAATAGCATTGCTTTATATGCTATGGCCTGCAAATCCGATAAAATAACGTCATTTGTGCATTTCAAGAACATGTTGTTCTGACACTCGCGGTGCAAAAAAGTGGAAGTAACAAATTTAGGTCACAGGTCAGTTCTCCAAGGAGAAGATGAAGTGCCTCATCAATCATCCTATATTCCTTATTTCTTTCAGGTCACAGCATCACCAGCCATTTAAAAAGTATTCATAAATGTCATTAATGAATTATCACTGCATCCTGAAAAAAAGCTACATTTATTTATGCATGGAATGTCGACTAAATTGAGATAGATATTGGAATTAATAAGTACCCAGTAAAATGTAAAGTGCACAATTGATTTTAGATCCTCTGTTATATGCACGGCATGTAATTACTAGTAGTAAATCTAAAACGAAAATATAGAAGCTTATGAGATGCTTCAGTGCAGTTGTTCATTTAGATCCACATAAATCCAGGGGACACACATTAGAAGTGTCAGCACTAGCATAAAAGTACTAAGCTATAACTACAACCTTCATGGAAGCAAAACAAGAAAAATCCTTCTACAGGAGAAAGAGAGAAAAAATATATATAAATTTCATCTGAGAAGGTAATGCCCATGTGTTGATGTTTCTGTGCTGGGGGGTAAAAATGAATAGAATAAGTATTTGTTAACACACATGGCAGGGTACAAAATAAAAATGCCAGGAGATTCAAGGATTAACATTTCTTTAGTTTCAACAAATAAGGGAAATTCGTACATGGTGGTGCATCTAGAACAACTAACAGCCATATTCATCAGGTACTTTTTACTGCAAACAGTAGTTTTGTAAATGCAGTTTAATATGTGTTTTGCTTGCAAATGTAATAGGAGACTTCAGTGATTCACACAAAGCTACACTTTGTTCTGTTCTTGTTCCATTTTTATGCCACACTTATCACCTCAGTATCTGAATTCCCGAGACATTAAAATTTCACTCACTTTCTAAACCATTTTTGTAGGCAAATCCTTTAGCCTCATAAGCTGTTGTTCTAAACACTATATGGGCTTCTATTGGTGCTCTTTAATTTCAGTTACTGTTGACCGGTACTCTTGCCAACTACCAAAAGGGTCACAATATACTGCTATGGTCTGTGTTGCATAAGATCAGGCATGCCCATATTATTGTCATTATATCACCCATTAGGGATCAGTCTATAAAGAAAACAAAAATCTTCATAATCCTGGAAGGTCATCTTTAGAGTGTCTATGGAATTAAAAATTTATACCAGAATCAGGTGGGACTCTTCTGGCTGTCAGTGCTGGTGATATAGGCATCCCTACCCACAGAAGGCAGAGAGACACATTTCACCTACCAAGGACTTCAAACCACAGGCTGGTGAAAAGTTTCAGCAAAGTTGAGCTAAAAACAGCTGCCGGACATCAAAGAAGTTTGTCTTCGGATTCAGATCCAGAGACAGTGACCTGTCGCTACCTAATGGATGGAATTCAGTGGCCTAAACACATATGTGTAGTGTCATTGTAGATGCTGTAAGGGATTCATTTGTCGTTCCACCTGCCATTCCAGAACAGCACGCCTCTCACATGTGCTGTGGCATATTTGCCAGGCCCATGAAAGCGTCTTAAACACCTGAGCATATCTAACGCATAGAGTTGAAGACTAGGACGGATCCTCCAAAGGGCCTCAAATTATAACAGATTCCTGCACTTAGGCCCATATCATCTGCTTGCATTGCCCAGTGACCAAGGTATCATTACATTCCTCCACAAGGCTGAGAAAAAAGTCTGTGTCCAAAAGCTCTCAAGCACAGAGTCACGTGGCTGTAAATCTTCATCCAATACTAGGTCTTAACCATTAGCTGAGGAGATAATTCCCATTCTGTTGGCTATGATGAATGGGAGAGGGCATACAGAGCACATCCAATGGCATTTGGCTGCCAGACTACACAGCTGGGGTTGTCACATAGAAAGACGCTTTCTCTCTTTGGTTTCAGGTTTAGAGCAAACACATTGATTTAGAGTGGATTATTCATCTGGGAGCATAAAAGGAAATAATATCTCCAAGAACCACAGTTGTTCCAGTGTTTGAATGGGAACAAAAGAAACTTAGACTCTGTATCTAAATTTCATGGGAAGATAATTCAGAGACTTCAAAATATGAACAATAGGCTTAGTGTCTGTGAATGCAGACTTCTGAAATTTTTTAATAAGCTCTGGCTACAGACATTTTATGCTCAATAGAAATGTAAAGCAAACAACAGGAATCAGCTATTCTTTATAAAGTAAAAATATTTCTCAGTCACCCCAAAATTATCTTTGTGGATGACTGGTCTCTGAGTGGTGATAAACAGATATGTCAGAAGAGGATTTAAGGTATATATATAATTTTTTTTAATCCTCCTAAGCAAAACATGGTCACTCAAGCATTATATTTGCAAAAGGGGTTAGTAACACAATCTTAGAGGTAAGTTATATCTTAAGAAGGGCACCCATCAGCTTTGAAATGTATGGGCAGAGCCACTGAATTCAAGGAGAGTCTTGGTTAGACTCTGTCTGTGCTTTGTGTGTTGAAATAGTGCCCAGAGTATTTGAGTCCCAAACCAATATAGATTAATATAAAACAACTACTATAAATAGTAATAATGAAGGTGATAAGAAGGTCATCTGGATTCCATTAAGGTGTTTTTTTCAAGAAGTAAATCACAGTAATTACCCAAATGAATTGCACTTTCCTGGCTGCTCCACAAAAAGTGCAAAAATATCAGGGCACTACATACCACCACTACCATCAGCATGAACAACCTGTTTTGTAAGATGCAGAAATAATGAAACCTGTCTTTTTAATACGTCTTCTTTTCCCTCGATCACCTCCCCTGTAATCCTATCCTGCTGTGATGCCCTCACTAGAAGGTAACAGTATGCTTACAGCTACATGTGTCCTGGCAGGCTGGTGGGTCAACAAGTGCCAATCATCTTTCCTGGCTGGACAAGATGCAAAACTCAGTTCTGCTAGACTTTCAGGCAAAACATTAATTTGGATATCTCAACTCTGCCAGGCTTTTATGAATCATATAGGAATTTAATTACTTCAGAAACATCTATACCTAACAGATTTGGTTGAAATTCTCCCATGTGTTTAAAAGCTGTTCACAGGGACAAGGCAGTGAACCCGGGTGAAAAAGGCCAGTATTAAAACTGATCTCACATGATGCCTACACTGTTCAGCTGTCTCAGTAAAATTATACCCCTATTTAGTCCCACTGGACATGGGTCCTCCCAGGTATTACAAAAAACTATGGATACTAGGGGAGGTGAGGCAGCAAATCTCCCTTAGTCCCTATGGACAACAGGGGTATTTAGGATTTGATTTCCACATTAATTTTTAATCAGCATTTTCCCAAGATCCTTTATACAATAAATTACAAATTCAGCCCTGAAATGAACATTCTCAGAACATGGGCAGCTGACTGAATCATTATGTGGACAGAAGACACATTATCATCATCCCTTTAACAGTAACAGACTCCCCACCCTTCAAATCCCAGCCCTACTACCCCCCAAATTTCATACTCTGGACTTACTGCATAACAATACACTTTTGTGCATATTCACCTATTCACTGTCTGTTTCTTTGTGTGTCTCTGTCTCAAACTTTTCTCTTCTCTACTTTTCCAGACCACTGGGGTCAGATAACTTACACTTGAAGAATTAGTGCATAACAAGCTATTTTACTCTGTTAATGCTTTTCAAACCTATGCCACTCACATAATATTCTGCCCAGCAGCCCTGTGCTCTTGGGGTTGGATAAGAAAAGCATACAGGAATATGTCACCAGCATTCCTACTGATTTGCAGATTGGTCCCCAAGAGACATCTTGACAAATATCCAACAGCACCCAAGACCTTTACCTAATAAAACCCAAAACAATCTAAAAAGGAAGTGCGACTTTCTGTATACTGCATTTGCTTTATTTGAACTCTGCTTGATCTAAAGCCAGAGGCATGATAACAGCTAATATATTCTTCACCTGAGAGCTAAGGTACCTTCTTCTATGCATCTAAAACATTGAAATTATGATCCTGAGAGGATTATAAATTATATCAACTTTTTTTTGCCCAGGGTAGTGGATTTTTCAAGACCTCTTCAGTGCACTTTCATAAGGATGTGCTGTTTTAAACCAGAAAAAGTACAAAAGAGAAAAGGACTGGGATGGGCACTGGCCGAAAATGCAATGTCTCTGAAAAGGACCAACAGTTTTTTGATGGTTTCTTGAGGAAGAAAATCGTACATTATCACACTCTGAGTGTGTGTCTGTGGTGGTCCTTCCCCTGTTTGTACAGCATCAATCCAACATGATACAGAGGGAGAGGTCTCAAAGATCCTAAGATCTTTAAAGTTTAATGGAAATTGGGATCTGCAATCTGAGATCATCACCTATCAGACACTTGGAAATCTATACAGGAAAGAGACATTATAAATGTCTCTAAAGCTTCAGAGCTTGTAGCTTAATGTTAAACATCTCAGAATGCAAACAGGAGTTCACACCTCTGTTCTCTGAGCAGTTCATAGAAATCCATGCTTCCTTATTTCCACCACTCGGCAAGATTTGCTTTAAGGGCATCACAGCTAGTCAGAAGGAGCGTGAAGCTCTTTGCGTGCAGAGCAATGCACCAGATTGAAGTCACAGGGGGTATGCAATGAGCTTGTTATTGTAATATCAGATACTGAGTAGCTCTTGCTCTACAAAATGTTCTTAGCTTGACAGCTTTAAGATTTAAAGAGTGAAAAGGTGGTGGAGAGAGGAGACTGAGGCATAAAGACAAAAAGCAAGCAGCAACAGACCATGTTCTCCAGCAGTGGTACAGTCAGGACCAGAAACCATGTCTCCTGAAAAAAATCTACCAAAAAAAGAACAATAGTGCCCTAGAAACTGTACTTAACTGTATCCCACTCCAGTTCTCCTACAATTCAACTTTCTACTTTTAGTCACTGGCCACTGAGTTACCAAGGCTAATAAATGTGCTGAAACACTATAGGCATTTGAAGCGTATGGCAGGAGTCACCTTATTTAACCTTAGATGACTTCAGGGTAGACGTCTCAGTAAGTGACCCTGGACTTCCCTGGAATTAATTAACATCAAGTTAGTAAGGTTGAGGTGTTTTAGAGCGTAAAAATGTACCCATCTATTTTAGAGTGAGATGAAACACATTTGAAAATCCACTATGTTGCAGAAACCAATGTAACTGAATGAATCTCCCAACAGATCAACAAACAGGCCCAAGAGCAGACTTAGCTGGGATGCAGGTGGGGTATATGAGCAAAGGCAGGTGTATCCTGGCTAAAGCCTCCTCTTCTGTGAATATAGACTCGAGTCTTGGCACCACCTAACAGCAACAGTGCCATGTGTGCCCAGCATTCAAATATTATAGCAGGTCTCTCCTTGGTCTCAGCATGTCAAGAATCACCTTTCTGTTCCAGAAGGACATGTGGAGCTGCAGACACCTACAAGATGGAGAAACAGCTCTTTTTGTTTGTCTGTCTGCTCTTCCTGAAAATACCTGGAAATTTCAGAAGTGCTTTTTGTGTCAGTTCTGAAGGTACAAATTCTGTTCTACACTGCCATGTCCCTGAGCTGTCTCTCTGGCTGTTTTATAGCACCCTGAAGAATATTCTTAGGTCTTCTCTCCTCCTCTGCATGGATCAATATCAGAAAGGTATTTAGTCACATCAGCAAAGTGATCCATTATGTGAAGCACGCTCCTGGCAGGAAAAGCCATTACATTTATTTTTCTAAGGCAGCTAAGTAGACATTAATATCTGTAATTAACTATTTAAATGCAGACTGACTGATTCCTCTGTGTTCATACCATCTGCAGACTGCTCTGAAAATCACAGTCTTGAAATAACATCGACTTCATCCTGTCCTTTTCTATCAAAACATGGTTCTGGGCATGGACAGTGCTTGACTTGATCCTACTCTTAAACAAGGCTGATTAAGAACATGTATTTGTGGAGGTGAGGAAATTTTTGTCATACTCATTGTGTCTGGATAACGTATGTATGTCAAGCATTGCCCCCTCCTGGTGAGAATCATGAGTTGGGATCTTAATTTATAAGTTTATTTATACTTATGTGGCCAGGATTATCATATACAAAGTTTAGATGAGTTTGGAGGGGTGTCCATGCCTTAATACATGCTTCTGAACCTCCGAAATGGTGAGAACTCATTATAACGGTGAAAAGATAAGGAAAAGCTGCTTCTGTATGTTAGAATCACAGAATCATAGAATCATAGAATGTTAGGGGTTGAAAGGGACCTGTGTGGGTCATCTAGTCCAACCCCCTGCCAAAGCAGGGTCACCTACAGCAGGTTGCACAGGACCATATCCAGGCAGGGTTTGAATATCTCCAGAGAAGGAGAATCCACAACCTCCCTGGGCAGCCTGTTCAAGGTCTCTACCACCCTCAGAGTGAAGAGGTTCTTCCTCATGCTCAGATGGAACTTCCTCTGCTTCAGTTTGTGCCCGTTGCCCCTTTTCCTGTCGCTGGGCACCATTGCAAAGAGTCCAGTTCCATCCTCCTGACACACACCCTGCAGATATTTATAAGCACTGATAAGGTTCCCTCACAGCCTTCTCTTCTCCAGGCTGAACAAGCCCAGCTCCCTCAGCCTTTCCTCACAGGACAGGTGCTCCAGTCCCCTCACCATCCTCGTAGCCCTCTGCTGCACTCTCTGCAGTGGTTCCTCATCTTTCTTGAACTGGGGAGCCCAGAACTGGACACAGTACTGTCGATGGGGCTTCACTAGGGCAGAGTAGAGGGGAAGGAGAACATCCCTCAACCTGCTGGCCACACTCTTCTTAATGCATCCCAGGATCCCATTGGCCTTCTTGGCAACGAGGGCACACTGCTGGCTCATGGTCAACATGTCATCCACCAGGACACCCAGGTCCCTCTCCGCAGAGCTGCTCTCCAGCAGGTCCACTCCAAGCCTGTACTGATACATGGGGTTGTTCCTACCCAGGTGCAGAACCCTGCACTTGCCCTTGCTGAACTTCATCAGGTTAACTAATTAATTTTTTACTGTTAGATTCTTCAATACTTTGGAAATGAAAGTGATAAACACATAGTTCTTGATTTGTTTGTTTGTTTCTTCTACCAAAGATTTGAAAAGAGAAGAATAAAGCAAGCATTATTCATTTGTGATTTGCATGGGAAAACCCAAAGTCTCACACCAAAAAGAATTAAATCTCCTAAGTGCTGCCCACTTTAGTCCTCCACATAAAATGCTGGTGAAGTATCAGTCAGCTCTACTATTTAAGGATGGAAAATGGGATGGTCCCCTCCCTGTGCTTTCTGCTCACTCACCTGCTGATCCAACGCCCTTGCCATCGCACTGTGCTGAGGGGACAGCCTACCTGCAGCACAGCTCACGATGCACACATTACATTGAACAGAAAATGTCCCCACAGCAAATGTGTCTCCTGGGGCAGGTGGATGCTCCACAGCTCTTTGGTTGCCTCTACAAGCGTTGCATATCCTGTCCCTTGCCTCCATTTTCGCTCTGTGTTTCACATCTCATCCCGTGTTTCATGTTGACTATAGAGTAGGACATACCCTGCCTCAAATTCTGCCCTCAAGTGCTCTCTTTCTCTTTGAAAACATCCTTTTAAAACAGCCTCTTCAAACTGACCTGCTTGCTTTTCTCACAGTAAATGATTCACATATCTGTTTTCTGGCTAACTGTTCCATATTTATGCTAGTTTCCCACAGAAATGAAGTCTAGGTGGTCTTAATCACCTTGTATATGTCTGGATGTGCACCACCAATAACTTCTGAGTTCATTAACCAAAGTGATGGAAGAGCCTGAAGCCTCAAAGATAATTACATTTCATGCAAATAGGAGGCTGAATTCAGAAGACAGATCTTACAGACACTGCCACTACAGGAAAATAAACAAGCATAAATCTTGGCATACATGGGAAAATCCACATGAGAGAGAGCATTTTACAGGTGTTCCAAGCACAAGAAAAGCTTCAGTCATAGTTTAAGCCTTGCTTAAACCCAAAGCCTATCTACCACAAGTCATATGTCCACTGGCAAAAAAAATTAATTTACTCCAAAAATCCTGAAGTAAATTTTGGGTTCATTCAGTGTAATATCCTAATTAGGTTTGCATGTCAGCTAAAAGTCAGTAAAAAAGCTTAGGCAAATGTATGTGGTACTAAGTTTTTTTTAGGTGGTTTAATTCAGAATCCAGAAAGCATTTTTATTTTCTTTCTAGTTGCTTCCTTGTTTGTGTGAATCCAAATTCACACAGTGATTATTTTTCAGAGGAATTTTGTCCCAGACATTTATTTATCTGAAAATATTGCACTGGACATTGCTGCCTAGTTGGCAACCTCCTGTCCCATCCTGCTCTTTCCTTAACTTCTTCACAGTTTTCTGGGATGCATCTTCGTACTCATTCTTTTTCCGTAAGACCTGCTATAGGACTGTCAGTACAAGCTGAAACTGCAACCAGGTGCCTGAAGGGGCTGTGAAATCTCCATCATTGGATATTTTAAAGAAAATAATACGTAATTGAGAAGGCGATATTCATGGAGCTAATCATATTTTGAGTCAGAGGATTAGGACAAATAAATTGCCATCCTTGTTTTGCACTATTCTGACATGGTGTCTGCTATTTGTGTCCACTGCACTTTGTTCTGACAACACTTCTGTCTAGATTGCTCTGCAAATGTCTTGCATTTCCAGGTCTTCCTAGCCCAACTATTTAGCTCCAAGCACACTCCTGTTTTTTTCACCAGGCATACTAACAGTGTTGGTTATTCAGTGGGATGTCACCTGGTATATCCTGTCTGTCTGGTTGCTCTTGCTGCCATCTGAGATCAGTTGGCTTATTTTTAACCAACATCAAGAAAATACTGGTCAGCTTAATTCTGCTGGGTGAAATCCACTTCTTTAGAGCAAACAAGTCCCACCAAAGGCAGAACAAAGAGATGGACAGACCTGTAGTGTGTGGATGGCACTCACATATTTAATTTCTGTACCAGCAACTCGGAAGATGTTTAAGGCTTTCTGTGATGTGTTCTACCAGAGATCTTCGTGAAACACAGTCTTGGTCTCAGACCTCACCCAAATGTTTTCATCCCATTGCCTATTGCAGCTAGGCAATCTCTAAGGTGAGCAATTGAAAAGTGCAGCTTGCTGTGATATTACCTATGGCAAAGAGACAGGAATGGCTGGGGAACATTTTTTTTCCACTTTCCTACCCATGCAATAATGTGCATCGTCATTTGTTGGATTGCACTGCTGTTACATATAAATGATTGGCCAGTCTCTTTGACACAGTGAAAATTGCTGAATTTTCCATTCAGCTTCTTTGATTTGTTTTTTGTTGTCCAATTTAGGGATCAGCTATTTTTTCTCCTGTTAGGATTTGCTTTTCTCATCTACAAAACACTGGCTTTATTTATGTGGTGGTGTCAAAATATTCACAAACACAACACTTGTTATGTATTTGTGTGTGTGTATATGTGTCCCTTATTTTCTTTTGGTTATGACAATAATGATGATTATTAATGGTAGTCCCCTAGCATAGGTGTCTAATCTGGTATGGGCTACTTCAAGGGGAATAGCAGACTGCAGAGAACAAGATAACTTACTCTAACTTACAGTGACCTTTCTTTCTTCTGCAAAAACTACTAGCTTAAGAAAAATCTCCACAGTCATAAATCACCATCACTCACTGCTGTTTGGAAAGAGCTGGATGATTTTGGTACATTTATCATGGTTTAAGGAGTTTTGACATGTTGTTCTCCTCTGAATGTAAAAGTTATTTTCTTTGTGGTTGTTTCCTTCCACCACACGCACACATTTCAGAAGGTTGCTCAGAAAAGTGACAATATCAATTGTCTTTGCACATTCAGAGGGGAGAGGAGGCACATTGTCCATGCTCCTTGAAGATGAAAACATTGGAGGAATTTGACCTTGACTGAATGAGCTTCCGTAGAAGATTAGTAAAATAACAGCTCACTAAACAGAAGCAAGATCATAATTACCACTGATGACTACCTTATGAGTCATTCTAGGCACCTCACAACAAAAAATATTATCTTTTGACAAAACTGTCGACAACCACATGTGGAAAAAACATGAAGGTTTTACCCATTTTTTCCTAACTTTTTTTTACACACTGATAGTTACATAACTTGACTGTAAGTAAATAACCCACTGAAGATAGGCAAGTAATCCAACAGTAAGAACAATGTTTCTATACTATGAAACTATCTCTGGATAGTAGGATTTATAACTGGAAGAGATCAAAAATTAGATTTCTGCAGTACTGAACATTTTAAAATATTTTTCTGCCTCAACATGGGACTTAGAACAAAAGGAATATTTGTTAAAAAATGGAAATTGTGAAAATTGCTATACATAATTGCTCATTTGAATTTTTTAAATTTAAAAACCCTTCCCTCTCAGATACAAACATTTGCTTAGATTTTTATTCATTAAATTGAAGCTAAATACTTCTAATCTGTTTGTTTTGACCTGAACCTATTTACATCTTCTTCTGTTAGTCTGAATTGTAGATTGTGAGTCCCTGTCACTAAAAATCTTAATGGAATTTTAAGTTTCATCAAT
>Ga0065711_1003846_pt1 | contig 26095 bp, 16 predicted proteins | sample Hoacrofraction12_FD_59098 | JGI IMG/M metagenome (GOLD analysis project Ga0065711, IMG submission 59098) | Hoatzin crop microbial communities from Cojedes, Venezuela - Epithelial fraction 12 v2 (version 2) | ecosystem: Host-associated > Birds > Digestive system > Esophagus > Crop | place... | reverse complement strand
TCCAACAGACCCGCCGCTGGCCAAAGCTGAGCCCATCGGTGATGCTGCTGGCACCTCTGTGGTAACACACTTAACAAAGGGTAAAAAATGCTGCGCAGCAGCTGTGAAAGACAAGTGAGGAAATGTAAGAGGAGCAGCCCTGCAGTCGCCCAGGTCAGAGAAGGAGGACAGGGAGGAGGTGCTCCAGGTGCCGGCGCAGATTCCCCTTGCAGCCCACGGAGGACCGTGGTGGTACGTCCGCCTGCAGCCCACGGAGGACCATGCCAGAGCAGAGATCCATGCCGCATCCCATGGAGAACCCCACACTGTAGCAGGTGGATGTGCCCTCAAGGAAGCCGCAGCCCGTGGAGAGCTCACACAGCAGCAGGTTTTCTGGCAGCTGTGGCCTGTGGGGCACCCACGCTGGAGCAGTCTGTTCCTGAAGGCCTGCACCCCATGGGAAGGACCCATGCTGGAGCAGTTCTTGAAGAACTGTAACCTCTGGGGAGGGAACCCATGCTGGAGCAGTAAAAAAGTCACTAAGAGGATGACTAGCAGGTCTTGGTCAATCTTTCAGATGTCCAGGAAAACTCATAAACAAAGAACATCATCCCACAGCTACATGTAAAGTGAGCTGAGTGTACTGGACCAATTTAAGAATTCTTCTTAAAAAGAACCATGCCCAGTTCTTTCAGCTTCCTTTTAACTTTAGGATTAACAAACATCTCAAGAGTTCACCACCTACTACAACTCCAGGATTAAACAAATGTGAGACTCATTCTTCAAACAACTGGCAACACAAAGGAAAAATCTACGTGTCCTTTAGTGCTGTGTTGGTTTTCCTCAGGTCTATGTATCTGCATGTTTATTCCCAAAAAGACTCTTGGTTCACCATTTTGACAAATGGCACAGAATAAATTAATTCCTGTACTGTTTAATATCATTATTCAAGGCAATACAGACTTTTTTGGATTGGTCAGAAGACCAGTTTCCTGTGCTCAATGGCTCCCTTCTTTATTTTCAGGAGCATGAAGAACAGTTTATTTCTACCAGAAATAAAAAATAAAAAATAAAGTTACTGGCTTTGTATAAAAATAGTATTTTTCTGAAGTTTCAAGATAACAGCACTGTCTAGTGATCCTAATTAAATCCACTGTGACTTTGCTGTAAATAACATGCTCATGACAACAGGTACTTCACAAATCTCACGCAAGCCCTGTATTGTTATCTTCCAGCTTGTCAGGTCTGCCTGCCTTTTCCATGTGTCAGCAAGTAAAACAGTCTGTTGAAGGCAAAAGAGGCACCTAATTTTTGGAGGTGCCTTGTCCAGAAACAAGGTGCATCAAGCAGAAATGCAAAAAGAGATTAAGGAGAAGGAATGCAGGGAATAGCCTCAGGGTCCTCCTGCCATTTCTAACAAAGTCAAGCCTGTGAAAACAATAAAGGCACTGTAGGAAAACAGGGAAGCGCACAGGGAGAGACCTGGTAACATGAACTTTGCTGTCAGTTTGCTGCTTGCGTGGAGCCAACCATTTGTGTCTTCCAAGGTCTGGACTTTGCTATTATGATCAAATGCTTGCAAGTTTAATTACTACAGGTGTAATTTTTTAGCAACTACTAACAAGGAGAGCTTTGTAGAAACTTTTTTGAAATAACTGTATAGATGATAATTGACCTAAGGCTTTAGTAAGGAAAGTTTCAGTTGACTTGTGGAGGTGAACTGTTACATCTACATGTCAATTACATACCAATGCCATTTTGTTTCTATTTCTAAAGACTTTGTCCAGACTTAACACAGACGTCACTGCCCTATGTTCTATAGAGCCTAGGGCATCTCTCCCACACACCCAAGCTGTCCTAACTCTCTCGGCCACAGCTACATAAACTGCCATATCCAAAGGAGTAAGCTTACAGATACGAAAACAATTTCCCAATGATGTGCTAAAAGACGACAGTTAAAACCACCTTGCTCGTTGACAGTCCTCTTCAACCACCAGTACATCCATATGTGCATAGAAGCAAGCGAAATCGAAGAGGAAAGAATTAACTTACAAGCTCTCTTCCACATCCTCAACAAAAGAATTTCATGCTCCTTTTATCTACTTGGTAAATGTGAGGGGGTTGCTTTGTTTGGTTTTGTTTTACAAAACAGTTCTTGTTCACTGAGATAGCTTGTGTTTCTTACTGCTAATGTAGGCCTGAACTCTGTAACTTGCTCCTTGTGATCAGCCCTCAAAGATCAAGCTTACCTGACCTCATCGCAGTATTTCTGCTGCCACAAGTCACCTGCCAAGTTGTTTAAAAGGACTAATACATGCAACAATGAAAAATACACGTCATGTATGGCCTAATAAGTTCTTAAAATTACGGAAACACTCATCATGATCTGTGAAATCTGAAACAAAGCAGCAGAGAAATAAGCTTATTATGCATAAAGAGGGAAGCCTGATCTTAAAACATTTCAGACTAATAAAATATCAGGGGACAGCTTGCTTTTGTTACAAAAATGAAGTTATTAGACTATGGGAATCACAACAGAGGATAAATCCTCTTTTGTCCAAGTTCTGGGCCTCAAAGCAGTTCCAAGGAAAAGTAAAATGACACCGATGGCTATATATCATATCTGTAACAAGTCTCAGCTACACAGTCTCTAAAATACCACTGAAAGCTATATTCTAGTCTGAACAAAAATATAGTTACCTTTGTGGGACGGACAGGAGTAGAAAAGGCACTCTGGTAAACAAAGGTTTCCGACACTTACGAACTATTTATGAAAGATAATCAATAGCATAGAACACATACATTCATACTTTACGGTCTACTGTTTTTTAATTCTGGTTCTCTAAGTGTCGCAACATAATTGAGTATGATTTATCAATGTATTTCCAAAGTACCAGAAGAGTTATGCTTAATTTATGTTGTAGCTTGCCAGCTGCATGAAAATTTTCCATCCATAATGTGGTACCAATCCAAAATTTTGTGTCTTGGTGCAAGACTGACAATAGATTGACTATTATGTTAAAATTAGAAAACGTTGAATACTACCAACCAAGTAAAGCACTTTAATCATATAGTTCTTTTAAGCATAAGAACAGTCCCATTGCACTACAGGGGAAAGTCATAAAACATATGATTAAATGCAACTAAATTAGGTACAAATCGCAAAGAAAAATGTAATTTTGCAAAATCTCTAAAGCATAGTGGAAACAAACGGGCTTGTGAGACATGGAAGGCTGAATCTTTGTTGCCAGAGTTTCTCTTTCATGTATGAAAAGTAATGATAAAGAGAGACCATACCCGATGCATTTTCAAAGGCATAGCTGACTTCTTACCTTCTAATGAGGTCATGCTTTTTAAAATCATCTCCAAAATTATTACATAGAGGTTTAGATATCTTAATATAAAGTTAATTTTTGCTGTATTATGAACTAAGCTTAGAACCTTCATGACAGTCTGACAAAGAGCCACGTACAAATGACAAATTCAATCTAGTTTGAGGAAACTCCTGTAGCCCTGGAAGTCTCCATACAGTACATGCACAAGAGATTGACAACAGCCCTGATACACAGTAAAATCCTTTTCCTCCTCTACCCTCAGAAAAGCAGTACAAAACAAACAAAAAAAACCCAACAAAAAAGCAGCAATTAGCCTCATCAGCTGGGCTTTGGATGAACAGTAAGTATGGGAAGAAGAGAGTCCACCATATAGAAAAACCAACCCTAGTCATGAAATCAGAAGAAAAAAGAACTACTGAACTCCAAGAAGCAAAAGTAACTATGTTCATTTCTACAAAAGGGGACCAAAGACAGACAGAAAAGGACATTGTTCTGTGTCCCCCTTGTGCTGCGTGCAATAAAGAGAAATAACTGTAGGAAGGTTTCCAAGGCTTGTTGTATGTCCTTGAATTATCAGAGGTTCCTGTCAATGCAGCCGTGAAGAATCACACCTCCAAAGTGGAAGACTGCACTGCAGTAACTGCAGAAGGCTGTGGCAGAGAGCTAAAGAGGACAGAGATCCTGTGTGAATCCCATGACTAAAGGCATTGGAACTGCAAGGCCCCATTTCTACGGAGAGCGCCAAGACAGACATCTTGTAGGCGGGAAGCATGTTGGACAGACACACAAAAAGGGCTGACTCACACAGACACAGGAGGCTTGAAGGACAAGTCCTGCCTTTTCATACCTGAACACAACAGCTTCATAAATAGGCATGCAGGATAGTGCTCACAAAGTTATGAAGACTCAACCATCACATTATCACACACTCTCCACAGCTCAGAAATTTTAACTTAAATTTTTAAGAAGAAAAAACCTCACGTATGTCCCTTTTTCCATGAAGACAATAAAAATAGAAAAAGCAAAATAATGGGTCTGCCCACTTATTATTCTGATGGGAAATCTTGTTTTGACCCGTATTATTCCTTTATACTTATTTTTCTCCTAAAATAACTGCATGCAGAAAAAAAATACTTTAAATAAGTAACTGGCTTTATTTTATGAAGTCTGGAGCAAGGCTTCATTTGTCTATTCACAAGAGGCAGACAACAGCCACTGTCCTCAAGTCACCCACTGTACCCCAGAGCAGAACACCACCCAGTGAAACCTTCACTGGAAAGGCCTCCATCTTCATTCCAGAGAAGGTGAACATTGTGGCCTTGCTTCAGCAACCAACATTTAAATGTCTGAATAAACCCTAATTTAACCCCAGATGTTTCCTGCATCACAACTAGAGTGCTCAGCATCTGGCAGGATTGAGCCCTAAGGACATATGCAAGGAGAAATTAGCAATTTCAATTTAAATGCTAATATTTACTCTTCTCAGTGAAAACTGAAGTATAACAAGTGATCTTTCGTCACACAGAAACAGCCTTGATTGTTATTTAATGATCACAATGAATAGTTAGAAAGCATGAAATGAAGCTAATAAATCTTCTGTTAAGCTTAGTATTTTCAACAAACAAAAGCACTCAGTTTTCAAAAACGGATTGGCCTGATTTTCTTCATCTTAAACTAACCTTTCCCTGTTCTTCAGTTACATATCCACATACTGGCAACACACAACTAAATTTAAAAACGAAGTGCCCAGCTACTTGAACAAATTTGAGGTTTTTTTTTTTAGTGCTACCCAAGCAATCTAAAACACATCATATTCTATGGAATTCAAGTTCATGCATCAGCACTATTCACCACAGGATCTGTTTGCCTTCCTGTGACAAATTAAGAAATAAGACAAACACTGTGGAAGCAGTTTGTCTCCTTTCTTATTCCAGCCTCCTGGGAGAGTATAAACAGTTTGGTTTCTTTGGGTGTTAGCATATCTAAGCTATATTCTAAGTGAAGGTAATTTGAGAATTATTTTTGACAAATATTTTAACAATTAAATAATTAAAAAATTATTAATTTGTTAACAAACAGTAATCCAAACTGGGGTAATTTCTACAATTATAAAAATCCCCTACACCCTGAAATTCATTTCGAAAGACTTCAAGGTAGGTGGTCTAAGCTCAGAAGCACATGAAAACAAAACAAGCTGCATCCAAGAAATACGACTCTCTTCAACTTACTAATCGCAGATAGAGCTGGTAGCAATTCTGATAGCTCCTAGGAAACTAAAGGTTGCTTAACAATTATGATTTAAAGACTAGTTTCCATTGTAATTCTGCCAACTTTGAATCCTTCAGGCTGAAATTCCCCTTGCCTATCTGAATCCAGTTTTAAAAGTCATACTAAAAGAATTGCACCACATCTACAAGACAAAGAGTCTTTGTGCTGTCCGCAAAACTCATATATAATGCTTTAAGTATTTGAATAAAATATAAAACCTCTAACTTTTTTGAGAAGAAATTTCAACATCTAGATATTCCAGAGTAGAGACCTGAAATGTGACAGAACATTGTCAAAGTTAGAAGAAATGCCTAGTATGGCCAATCTGAAAAATCCTAGCCCATCTGTCTACACTGGAGGTTGCTGAAGACTGCAGCTTGGATTAGCCAGGTCAGGGGAAAAGCGAGAAGACACCTAGGCAAATGAGGGAGAGCAGTAAAGGAGAATGCTGGGCAAATTCTGAAAAAGGTGATGCTACAGGGGTCTATTTATATGAAAACACATTCTCCTCCAGTATCTGGTTGACTTCCCATGCACCCTAAACTCAGCTTGCATGTATGTGCATTCTGCTATGATCATACCACTGTTTTCCTCTCACAGGGTCCCTGACTCACTCTGCAAAACAATGGCCAAAACTCAGTATATGAATGAGGATGGCACAAACTAACTTTAACTAGAGGACACCTGCTTTATATACGGCATAAATGGGAAAGCACACAGAAACTGTTGGAAGCAGCAAATGCAGCAGAGTCCAGTGCACACCCCTGTTCAGCTTATGATCGAGCATCCTAGGGTGAAATGGGATGTCCGAGAAACACGCACGCTCTGCTTCAAACCCTGCTACGAGAATGGGAGCATCAAAGGGGCAAGACAAAACCCAGGGCATGGAAGTTTCAAAGAGCTGCAAATAAACCCACAAAGGACTGTCACAACCTTAAGTATACACTGACTCATCTAAGGAAGAATGTTCAAACATACTGTTAAAAATGGATTTCCTAATAAATGAGAGTAATCACAACCTTAAATCTCAGGCTAATAAAGCCACAGGGACTTGAGAACTATCACAACTGTTCTCAGAAATAAATTTACACAAGCAATAGGTGAAGACATTTTTAAATATATTTGTACAAAAATTCTTTGGGACATTTAATGCCTCATAAGGAAACAACGGAAGCAAAAAGCAATTTTATTTCTCCTTTGTAAACATTGCTTTAAAAACACTTGATCATTTACATTAACAAAATGTAACTCAGGAATCCAAGTCCCTTTAAATTTCAGGATTATTAACTACTTTTTTAAAGTCTTATCCTTGAACTTCAATCACATCTAGAACATGTGTATTAAAATTAAAGGGAAAAAAAGCTTCTGACCCAGCCAGGTGCTCGGGATGGACCCTGTGCCTGGCACTCGGCAAGGCAGAAGCACTCCTCAGCTGGCAAGAACAAGCCTGCTCTCACCAGAACAACACTTGGGCATTCCTTCTGTACAGACCTGCTGCACCACGCAGCCACAGCGCTTGGTAGGAATGTGACCGAGCCAAGAGCTTTTGTAAGGACTTTTTCACTTTGAAAGAATTGGAAGAAACCTTCCCCTAGGCCGACATATCCTTACCAATAAGAACAACTTATGGATTTACTTTCAGTGATATTATTAGATTAGGTACACACACATAACAAACCTTCCTTAAATGCATACTTTCAAGTTTGACAAAGCTTCTTACTACAAGACCTCAACTGAGTAAGGACTTGCAAGTAGGGCATCAGAACCATGCTTCTTACTGGGACTCTCCCAGTACAACCTTTCAAGCTGTATCTACCTGGTTAGGTTAGTTACCTTAAAAGAAACAAATTCCTTAAAATAAAGTAATTCCGAAGTTTGCATTCTCCTTCAAACTCAAAAACAGCTCCTGTGGTAATGAAGTATAGAAAAATAAAAAGTGACTGGCATAAAAGATGGAGGTTGGAGAGCTGCAACAACTGACAAATGGAAATGTAACACAATCTCTATACGGTATTAAAATTCTTTTGAAATCGGGACATTTATGCAGCACTCTCAAATGAGTTATTTTGCTAGGTCACGAAAAGAAGGGAAGTCATACCAGACACTGTCTGGGAATGCACAGATGAGGGAAGGATGAGGATAATGGGATGTAGAAGGAAGGGTAGTTAGGGTTAGGGAAGGAAGCTAGACAGACAGAGGAGCTGAAGAGATCATGGATTCTGGATGAAAAATTTAGAAGACAATCAGGATTAGGAGCCAGGGGGAAAAAAACCCCAAAACTACAGGCCTAGTAAGAGGCAGAGTGAAGGATGGAGATTTCAAGTAAGGAGTACACATATACACACATGTGAATGTTTGCAGGAAGTGGGGACTAAGATAAGAAGCTTAAGAAGGACAAGCCTGGGTCCTGGAACTGGGACCAGTAGTTAGACAGCATTGGACAGAGTAGCCAAGACTATGGCAAGAACTGGCTGCATGAGCCCGCATCACCAAGTTTAGAAAGAATGGAGGCAACAGCCTACCACATCTTCCATGCACTACCTTTTATGACAGTGCTTCCTTGTCTGGGACGCAGCAAAGCAACACATAAGACACTTCAAACATAGGTGCTTTATAGCAGGATGCAATGAATCTTCATTCAGTTGCTAACAGAGATGAACCAGAACAGCAAAAGCCGCTTGTTCTTCAGCATGGTAGAATGACACTCCAGACAATGTGGAAATACTGGTCAGAATCAAGCAGAAAATCCTGTTTGCAAAGGAAATATTTCGCTGCCTTAACCACATAAGCTTCCCCCCCCCCATCTTGCACCATTCATTCTTGCTTTCAACTTTTGCAGCAAATGAAGCAGGACCCATATGGACAACATCGTACTTCACTGTGCATCTTGATTCCTCCCCAGCGCACAGCCATCCGTCCTGCTGAATGAGGCAGTGGGGAACAGTAAGCAGTCTTGGAAGCAGAGTCTGTGTCCTAATATGTGTATAAAAAGGTAAAATTAAGATTGTCTGCCTCCCCCACTTCCTAATCAGTATATTTTCCTTACGCAACATTAACATTCTTTCAGATTCATCCGTTCAGCACGGAAAAAATAGTCTTAAATATTTTGCCCACACATTCAGACTCCACAGATTTTACAGTGAGTGGTTTATCACTTTTAAAATTTAAACATGGCTTCATTTTCAGAAGGAAACAGTCTAAGTATGAAAGACTGCTCTTGAAGTGACAGTACAAGACATAAAAGCAATGGGAGCTGTTGTTTGCAGGAATTATCCAGCTAGTTAAATTTTTTTTTCAAGAAAGTTCCATGTTTGCATGCAGACTAGATGAGAGATTAGAATCAAAGATAATACACAAAACCTACATTAACATAGTTACAACTGCGGCATGGCTATCCTACTTACAAACAGAACCAAACAAATGAGAAGTTACACCATATAACATCATCCATCCACTCATTTCTTATCACAACACCAATGGCTTACTACTGTATGCAGTATACAATGTGAAAATGCTGTTTTGGTACAACATTTCAGAAAAGTTATTTGTGGATAATAGAAAAATGTTGTAGAGATCCAAGTAGTATTTGGTCTCAGGACTAGCAGAGGTTGCTATTAATAACCAGAAATGTACAACACAGACTATGCAAAAAAACCAAACCAACCCTAAACTTAACATCAAACAAAACTATCCAATCAACATATAGATAAAAAAATTTCAATAAAGTATAAGACTGGTCAGTGCTCAAGGCAAAGAAACAAAAACAAGATGAGTGTCCTGGTGCACTATGGAAACAGAAATGTTTCTTACACATTTCTGCAATCATCTTTCCTAGGGCATGGAAAACACATTTTGGGCTCTTTACTTACAAGGTTTAGAGACGTTATTTGTTATTCTGTCTATCTGAATAACAACAAATGTTAGGAAAAAGCTTCTTTTGAGTTTGGTGGATTAAATTTTGGTGCAGTATAGGCAAAATAAATTTGTGTACATCAGGTTTCTGAAAGCTTTCAAAGCATCCAAAACTCTATAGAACAGCAGAGCTGAGAATCGGAGAACTGAAAGATTGCACTTCAGTGAAAGCTTTGAAAGGATAATTCGTTCCTTCGACAAGTCAGGAGTTTAACTCCATCCAAAGAGCTCTTACTAAATATTCCTAAATGTATATCACATTAAAAAGGAAAGCTGAGAGTGTGAAAAACCTGGCAAAACTGATGGCATAAATGAAACCCATGCTTTTCATAAAGGCACCAATACCGAATCCCACAGTGCCCCTTCTTTTTTGACCACCTACACAACAGCCTTCTAACTCCTTGCCTAAATAGAGGATACAAACAAGAAGGAAAAGTCATCTGATCCAGCCAGCCAGCCACATTCCAAAGGAGCTGTTTCAAGACACACAACTGAGTTTAAAGAAAAGATGAGGATGATCATGCTTCTCTCTAAAAAGGGAGCAGGGGGTAAGAGAGGAGAAGCTCTCATTGTCCCAAAACTAAGCCCTGTGAAACAAACGCATCCAGAGCTCAAGTCACACTAGGAAAGAATCCAAGCACATTAAGGAATAGAAATGGAAAATATAGGCAGCAGAACGTACATACTAGCTCACGTAAATCCTTGCACAAGTCCTTCAGTAAGAGATTAACAAAATTACGTAGTCACGGAATCAGAATCAAAGTACTTTCAAGAATCAGACGCTTAAAAGGAAGAGTAACTTGTTTCCTTTATGATAAATCACACTGGAACTTGTGTTAAATAATCTATCACATTCAAGGAAACATTTCTATTATTTAGTTACCAGAGAAAACTGACGAAATTCGAAAGACCTAAGACAAACTGAGGGAATGGGCAATAAAATGGGTAGACCAAAGAAGTACTGACAAATTAAAACAATAAACACTGCATGCATAATATAAATCATCTGGAATTGTACTGGAATCTAAGCCACAAACTTAAAAATTCAGAATTCCTTTAGGGGTTCCCATAAAACATTTAGCTCTTCTGCAATCACAGAGGTAATAAAAAACAAACTTAGCCTGAATAAAACCTGGAATAAAAAAATGCCATGAAAGCTATTAAATCATCACCACAGAAGTTAACTGGATGTTATATCAGAGCACAGTGCTCAAATTCAGATTTACTATCTTGAATAAATAATGCAGTGTTGGAAAGTGGAAATAGTGACGCCAAAGTGAACTTCATTTTCACTGTGAAACTTTGAATGTAGACAGTCTAAAGAACAACAACTGCTCTGCTTGAGGTGGAAATATAACAAAACTGCACAAAGTGCACCTCTATAACAGAAGAGGACTGTTTCTTCCTCTTTTATCTCAATGTGAAAATAAGGAAACAGGAAATGAAACTGAAACGTGACCACGCCAAAACTGAGAAAAGGCATTTCACTCCTGGGCTCTCCCAAGTAGCCAACGCATTTCCTTCAAATAGGAACATAGGAACCATACCACACATTAAGTGAGTTTTTAAATTCTATATTCACAAACATAACAAGATAGTCACAACTATAATATTCTGTAGAAACAGGAGACAAGATTTAAATATCCATATATTTAGAGCTTCTAGATGAGGGCCACTCAAATGGCCACTTTACGTTATTACAGAATGGTAAGGGTTGGAAGGGACCTTAAATATCATCTGGTTCCAACTGCAAGTACATTTTGCCCACATCTTTTCCAAAGACTAGATAAGCAATGGCACAGCATTCCAAAAGGAAAGCTGATATTCCTCATAATTCTCCAGAGAGCAGATGTAAAATATCACCACAAACTCCAAATGTGAAACACCTGACACCCATACCAGTGACCTAGAGCAAATGCCTTGTTTCCTCCTGAGAAGGGCTTAGTAAAAATGAGGAACCTGAATGCTAAACAAATAACAATCACAAAACCATACATTCAAAGCACAAACAAGTGCTGGGAAAGATCCTTCAGACCTCCTGCTTCAAGCTGTATGCAAACAGCCTATATGAAATAAGGTGAAAATTTCTGCAGGGCAAGGATATTCCTCAACTGCTGGGTTTCTTGTACTTTCCTCCAAGGCAGCAGACCCCAGTGTCACAGTCAGAGAGGACGATGACCCACATAAACGGATGGCCCAAACCACTCCAGCAGCACCTCCTTACTGTTAAAATGCTTCTCCTTGTGCACTACAGTTTATTAAAGATAGAGGCTACATCTTGTCCAATTGATCTGATTTCAGAGTACACTATACAAGAACTAGATCAATAAAAGGAAGGGGGCAGGAGGTTGGCACCTCCCAAAAGGAAGCGCTGGTGTCTATCCAGAATACCTTCAAAATCTTCAGAGTACCTGAAAGAAAACACCACCAACCCAGCAGGAAAGAGTGGGATTTGAGACGGTCAAGCTGTAAAGGTGCCACAGTAAAAATAAAACTAACCCAAACTAAAACTATTTCTTCTCTTCCTGCTAATTTTACAATGGATGAATTGTACCTAGGATCCATTTTCCACTCTCTAAAGTTCAGTAAACCTCCTGTAGTGAAATGCCAGATTTTTCCCTTCCTTGCATGAAAATTATGCAGAGATGGCAGTTCACTTCAAAAAAATTTGTGCAAATGTATTTCAATAAATGAACTATGCTCCCCACTTGAATTACAAAGTTGACAAGACAAATAGATGAAAACAAGAATCCTCATTAACACTCCTGGTAACCTTAGCCCAGCTGTACTTTCACTCATCAAGCTGTCCTTCATATCCAAAACACAGAAGTGAGAAATGCTCAATAGGATCTGAGCACTTTATTTGTAAAAGATGTTATTTCCGTAGTAAGTAGGATCAGAGTCTTGTTTAACTTTGAAAATTGATTCTATTAACAAACAATACATTATCTCGTACCCAAGAAATCTTCCCTTAACCTGGAGATGCAGCAGTTTCCAAACTTTTTCCATTTGACCTGTTTCAAGGCAGTACTCCTTGAAACCAACCAAAAACAACCTTGCAACAGTGGCTTGGTGCAGTCAAGAACATATGCAACCACTTTGCCATCAGCTCCTTCTAACAGCTTTGGAAACTGCTGAAGTACAAAGAATGACCATTCACACAGAGAAAGCATTTCCAAATAGCAGATAATACGGGGAAGTGGCAAAAAAGCATCACTCTGAAAAATCAAAATAAATCATTCACATAAATCATTAACAATATTGTTGGCTCTTCATATGCTGTACAGGACAGATTTAAAAGGATATTAATGTTTAAAGAGGCAATAAGCAGGGCAAGACAATAATGAAGACTAATACAACTTACAGTGCAAAAGCTCCCAAAGGACCTGTTCTGGATGAAAGTCCCACAGTGCTAGGTACGGCGACAAAGATGAGTCCCCATCTCAGAAACCACACGCCCCAAAGGCAATTAAACTAAACTAAAATTAACTAGGATATTAATCTGATATATGCAACAGCTCTGTTTTTTAGATGCGATATGTTTTTGGAGTCTACTACCACTTCAGCCTCGAGAAAAAGAGGATTACAATCCTGATTCAGAAACAGTAAATGATGCTAAGGAAGAAGAATCAAAAAAATATTCACCTTCTCAATCTCGAAGTGCTTGGCTCACACAAACGCTGCTTATCTTAGAGAAGGAGAAAAAAGGCTCCTTTCCTGTTTAAGCAGTAAAAAGGAGGTTCCCCAATTATATAACCTTTCTCTTTCTTTAAAAGAAGCTGGAATTGGGTGTTTAATTTCTACAAAACTCACTTTAATCTACACAGAAATTTTCAAAGTCAATTTCCATCAAAATATTAGCCTTTTATTTACATTATATATCCTTTATAAAACACACATTTTAAGAGAGCATTGCAAGAAAATAGCTGGAAGTCAACCCAGAAACTACTGCATTATATACCCTTTCTGTTCTCCAGGAGAAAAATATACTATACATTATTCTAGACTGGGAGACAGAAAAGAACAAATCATTGTGGATTCAGCATTTGCTGCCAGAACACCAGAAACCCTTTTCACACAGCAGAAATGTCCCTTTTAAAACACATACAGAATTCTTTGTCAAACTGAAAAGATTTAATCTATTCCCAACAAGTTTTCTGTTCACTTTTGCTAAGTTGGGAGATCAAAGAGAAACTACAATCACAGTTCATTCACACAGCAAATAACATCAATGCACAAATTTACGCAAACAGTTGGTCAAAAAAAGGTAGTAAGAGGAACGTTGTTCTCCAACAATCAATATAGCAGCAATGTGGAAAAGTCTATTATGGTCATAGACATTGACAGAAAAAGGAACCCAAAATAACATAATAAGAACAGCCTTGGCACACGTGCTGTTTAAAGATGCCAATACAGTAACAATTACAGATTGTGCTTTCAGAATCCCTTCGGTTTTAAACACTCTAAATATGAGTGTTTCTGAAGTCCCACCATTCAACACTAAATACTGAAAATTAAGTTAATACATCCTACTCATCCTTAATCCAGTAATACTTTTAAGTCCTGATGCACCTAATTGCAAAGCATTGCTGTAGCTAAAGATTATCCCAAACTAGATAGATCCTAAGAAATCCCTTAAGCCCCCTTCTTCCAGAGGGATGAAGTAAGACCTGAAGGTAGCAACATACGGCAAACGCAGGAGAAAGTGGCAGCCTAACAGAAATACTAGTAAGCAGGGCAGCACCCAGAAAAATTAAGCTCTTAACAGAAAGCTCCCATTTCAATGGCATCCAGTGTCAGATTTTTCAGTTATTGTGAATTGTACAGCAGCTAAAGCCCAAACCAAACCCTGTTTACACAGCTCGCTCAGGCACACAGCATAGAGAAAGCCCAGTGTACCCAAGAGCCACCTTGAGGACAAAGCTGATAAAACCAGAAGCCAAATTCCTTGCTAGGAAGAATAAACACATACAAAAATTACCTCTTTTTTATAAACAATAAAACACCTGAATAACAGCAGAAGTGGCTCTATGCACGGGTGCTTATACATACAACCTAGTAACATCCATGGGTTGCAGAAGCTTGCAGTCACTGAACGCTCCTGTGCAAGGCATTAGCGATGAGGTCAGGGACTCGGGGCGCTTTCTGCCCTCAACAGGGCCTCCTCAGAGAGCTGCTTCTAATCCATCCCCACTTGTTTGCTATGACATGTTGCCCTCTCCATGCCCAAAGCACAAGGTGGTGATCCAGTGCCCAGAGAACTCAGCGGAGCAGATGCAAAGTCAGCACCATAGACCTTCCTAAGTCTTCTGCTATCCTCTGAAGTTGGTCTTTGAGCATATCCTGAAGAGCAGCTCGGAGCTTGGAACCCCCAAGCTCTACGTATATCAAGTTCCCTACAACTAAATGCCAAATATCCATTAGCACCTTTGAGGTACCTTGACCCTCGGTGCCTTTTCCATCCTCAGTGTCTGTACAACTGTACCCATTAACCGCCAAAAGTCAGATTAACCTGCTTAGCACAGCTAACAGTGTTAACGCTGTAGGAACATGTTTAAATTTGACACTGAGTAATTAAACTATATCATATGTATTTAAAGTGCTTTGTTCCAAAGGCACTCTCCACTGCAGAGCTGTAGATAATTACGTATAGCAGTCAACGCACAGGAAAGAAGATGAGGAAATGTTCCTGACAAAGTGAAGTGAGCTGGTGTGCTCTGAACATAATTTGAAGAAAGAACACGGGTGTTGCATAGTACATAACCTATAAATTAAGCTGTCAATAAAAAGAGAGAGAATAGTGGAAACAGAGGCTAAAAAAGAAAAATAGCTATTTCTTCAAATGAAGCTCAGCTGCTGAATATATTTCTATAAATCTAATTGTATATATTATAAAATCCAAGATTACTTTGTTCTAAACACTACTTCCCAGATGTCAAAATCAGCACAGAGGACCATGTATTTCTTGATACAGATTTGACAGGCTATTATATTACACTTTTAATGCTTACTGGTATGCTACAACAGTTAATTTATTAGAAAAACAAAGCTGTGTAAAAACAAAGGTACATATGTAGAATATTTTCATGAAACGTTGTTTGGTAGCTAATAACCCCTAAAAAGGAAAAAAATTGATGGGTGAGAAAGAGTTCTACCTAAAGTGACTAATGAGGAAGGAAAGGGTAGCATGTGAATCTGCAGCAAAATACAACGTAAATACTGATCTCTGCAACCAGTAGCAGGTTGTCTTTCAGATCACAGGTACTTCTATAGTTATACAAACGTCCTTGCTTGCTCAACAGTGAAGGTCTTAAAACAATTGACCTGATTTTTTCTTCTTTTTTGCAGGGGTTGGGGGCTCCTATTCAATGTGTATATTGGGTAGCCATTAAAAAGGAAAAAAACCACAGAAATACAGTGAATAACAAATGATGTTATAACAGAAAATTGCAGCATTAGCATAAGAAGAACAGGCAAACCTATAGCAGCACAGCAGATTACCGACAGTTACATCAACATGAAATGTAGTAAAAGACAGTTTTAAAATGCTGTTACACAACAGAAAATGCAAAAAAGCAGAATGCTTTTATGATGCTGAACTTATACAGACAAAATGAACTACAGGTAACGCAGCCAAGAGATGTATGCATCTTACCTGTGAGTACAGCTTTTGCTGAAGGGTCTGCCAGGTCCAGCGCAGATTTCCCATCGGTGTTCCGAATGTTTGGATCAGCTCCGTGCTGCAGCAGCACTGTGCAGGGAAAGCAGAAACAGTATCTTACCTCAGGGATACACAGATTATTTACTGTTAAGTGTCTCCTCGGCATGATGTGGGCATAAACACACATTGCACAATTCTCTATTTTTCCTTCTGTTTTTTTTTTTTTTTCTCTCTCCTTTTTTTTGCTGTTGTTGTTAAGCACTGCAGCAAAGGATCTTCTCTGGAGTAACGCTAAGTTGGCAAGTTAAGATATAGTAAGATCACATGACTTTGCATGATAAACATGAACCCTGAATCTCCTGCAATACTCAGTTCTGGGTTCCTCCTGACAGCTCGCTGGGAAGCTGTGCATTCACTGGCTCACACTGGGAAGTCTGCTGTGGAACCTGCTCCTGCCTTTGCTACCTCTACTGCCGCTTGTTACCACTCCTGTTCCTTTTCCTGCTGAATATCCCAAGCCACCCCGCCTCTGTAAATCAGTAATAGTCCAGCCTTTCAGTGGCTCATCATTTGTGCACAAAATCTTAACCGCAGCTACTGGCTCGCCTTCAAGAAGTGTAACAAACAGGGTAAAATGTGTAACCTGGTACCCTGCAGTCTGGATGTTCAGAGACTATTGCTCTCACTGGTATTTCTTTTGCCTGCTAAGCCTATTAACACATAAAAGTTCAAGTACATAAAAATACTCAGAATGCAATATGCAACCAGATGGCTAGGAAGGCATTCATACAGTAAATTATCATCTAGAAAAGCTCATCAAGAAAAAGCAAAACACTATTTCACCTGTAAACTTTTTCAATCCAAAACAACACAACAACAATGCAACTCAAACCACCCCCTCTGAAGAGCAAAGCATTTTCTACAGAATTGGAAAACAAAGCCCACAGCAACGTTAGAGGTCTGACAAAAACGGCCCCAATTCTCCGTTTCCCCAAACATCGTGCAAAATTAACACAACCTATTACAAAGTTAGAGCGACAGCTACACTTACTTTCCACAAATAGGAATAACAGCACAGTGTACAGAGGCGCAGAGACTCCATGTCAAGAGGAAAAATAATAAAAAGCAGCAGACATTTATGATTGCTCATGTAACCAAGTCTGTTGAGATACAGCTGGACTGAAGGAGTCAATACAAAGAAATACTTGCAAATTCTTTTTGTAACTAAGGGTGCAAAAACACTTCTGTCATAGACAGGAGTCTCCAGGAGAAAACATAACCCAATCCAGAACAACAACAGTTACCGCTATTGTATCACATATATCACTTTAACCACCAAAAGGCTTTTCAGAAAAGCTTTTTCCTAAATTAAAATTTTAACCGGTAATATTGTTTTTATTCAAACCTCTTTTCTTCCCTACCATGCTGACTTTAAATGCTTTTAACATTGCCAAATTTCATGTATTTCAGCTTACAGGATGCCATGCTACACGCTTGCCCTAAGCTGAATTTTTGCAGAAGTCTGGTGCTTTAATAAAGTAAATTGACTTAATTCATGCTTTCCCAAGAAAGTGCAATTGTCCCATGCTTTTGAAAGAAGATTCAAGTAGGCAGACTGGGCTTTTCCTAGGAGGTTTGGTGGTAGGGTTTTTTTCCCCCCATGTCAAGACAAAGACACCAAAATGGGGGGGTGTGGGGGGTGTGGTGGAAATCAGCTGGCACGTGCTCACAGAAGCTAGTTAAGATCCAGCACCTACGTTTCTGAAGATGCCATCTGTGCCATACATGCTACCACCTCCTTAAAGATCTTACTCACGGACAGGTTTGACTCCGAGCCAGCCTCACAAGCCAGCCAAGCACACTCCAGCAGGAGGTGCTGAATAGAGCTTTTGAAGATTTTTTTTTTTTTAAACACATTAGGGCAGTACAGAAAGTAAGCAGGGAGAGATACACTCCGTATGTCCTGTCTCTATTCTCTTGGACCCTGCTAATGAATCTATATTCTGGAGAAGAGGGAAGTCATTTGTCCCAAAAGGGATCAGGGTATGAGTGGGACCCTAAAAGAGGGAATCAGCAACTGAGAGTCTATCAAGAGAAAGCAGGCAGTACAAAATGATGAAACAGCACAGACTGGATGAGAATACAGTGGAGGATTCACATGGCAAAAAGTACGAGACAAAGAGCTAGGGGAGAGAACTGAACAAGAAGATGTGGCAGGGGAAGAGATAATGGCTTAGATAAAAAGTCCAGGAAGAAAGACCAGGAGAGAGGAACGACTCGGATTTGACCAGAGCTTGGAGGTTTGAACTAGCATGCAAAGCCAAACTGAGGCAGGTTAAGGTGCAAGAAAGGTGACTTTGAAAAATGAGAGCTAATAGGTGTAGAGATGTCAAAGGGATCTGCAACGGCCTGAGCCCAATGCTAAAACAGAACAACAGATTTTTGAAGACTTAATACTCCAGTCTGGTGCAAACCAAGAGCACTCCCCCGCTATTCTCCTGGCACACACACAGGATGACAATGAAGTACTCCTCCCAGCTCCTCTCCTGGGTCACACAGTGTATCTAACCTGCTCAGTCATGCTAATAAACCATGAAGGGTTTTGACATGGCTTACAACACACAATTTCTGCGTCAGGATTTTAGTTTTTTAAAACCTGAGGGACATACATTCAAAAAGTGACTAATGGTGCTTAAGCTGGATGCCTGCAAAACTCCTGAACTAGCAACTGCCTGTGGAACATACCCTCAAAGTGGCCAAACTAGGTTCAGAAAAAGAACCTGTCAAAACTCAATTGCTGTAACCATGAGACTCATCCTTCTTGTCTCTGCAATCACCTGCTCGTCTTAACCCTTCCAGTCTCTCCAACAGCCAAGGGTACGGTCCTGCAGACAGCTCCCTTATTCAGTCCTAGAGACAGACCTACCCTGTGAAATGAATGCGGTAGCATCTTGGGAGAAGAAACCAATCCTATAAAGACTGTATTAGAACGCAGATGAATAAAGGAAGTAAATACAAGTCACAAAGGTACTCTTATTTTTACATTTCCTCTATTGATTATTTGATTCTATCCTCTCCTACGCTTTTTTAGTACTATAATCTCTACAAAAAGATATACAAGTGAGCAATGTTGTCATCAACATGAATTAACAAAAGAATTTCAGCATTTGATGTTTAGCCTATCAGTGTAACACAGCTGTACTTTTATGTCCTGCAAACCACAGGTAGCTTCTAATTGAATGTTCTCCTGCTTGTTCAAAACCTTTAACACTTTACCCCAACATAGCGTCTCTTCTAACCACAGGGTATTTGAGATCCAGGCACAGTGTGTGTCTCTAAATTTCCTTTTCAATGCACTAGGGACATGTAAAAATGTCAAGATAGATATTCTGTTTGAGAAAAACATTCCCTTTATAATGAAACACAACAGAACAAGCCATTCTAGCTAACTGTAGCTATTTTGGATTTCAAACGCTGCACACCAATTTTGGAGGATGGTTTCTGAGCAGCCTGAAAAGGAAACGTGGCAACAGTTTCTATCAAAAGACTGCTGTTAACAGGCAAGTGTAAGGATAGTCTGCACACAAATTCACTCCTGGAACCTTGCTAATCAGCATATTTTGATATGCTGGTTTATTTCCTCTGGGCAGTGAGGACATTAGGGCATATTATTTTTCTGTACTGCAGGCAAGCCCTTAACAACCTAGCAATACCATCACTCGGCTATCCTTGCCTTTCCTACAGACCATGTTGTACAAAGAGTGTAAAGAAGTTCTTTTAATTGAATCTACATGTTGTATATGGACATCGAAGTCCTGTAAGCTTAACTATAGAACAAACATGGACTGTGCTTGGTACAGAAATATATTTTTACCCTCACTGCAATGGATACAATATGTAAGTTTCTGATCTTCACATACCATCTGAAATGCTTTATTTAATTACACTGCTATTATACCAGATCAGTACTAGAGATAAGAAAGGCCACATTCTTCCCACCGAATAAAAAAAAGTTACAGTATTGTGCAGAGCATGAACTACAAGCTCTAATCATTTCAGTTACTGCCAACTTGCTACAGCAGGATGAATCCTAAAATTAAACACTTGGCCCACAGCCTCCTGGCGTAAGTATTTTGAACTGTGAAGCTAACCAACACTACCCCACTTAGCTGTCAAATTATAAACCCACCAAGAACAAACATTTTTACTTTTGGCAGTTTTGGCCTTCACATTTTCACCAGCAATGTATGGCAAAAACGTCGCTGGTAGCTATACAGCAATAAGGGAGAAGTAAGGTTTACTAGAAGAAAAAAAAATGGGGGGAAGTTTGTCTACACGTAAACCATCACCCAGGTATTTAGCCTTTCTTCCTGCATACTGCCTCAGTTAAAAGTGCAACAAAGGAAAACATTTTTTTATTGAAAGACAAGAAATGCAATAGGAATAAAAATCAATTTGATTGTTCAAATAATAAGCACAAAGATCAGAGTATTTATGTTCCAGTTTGTCTAGGCCCAACATCCACAAGCTTCCTGAGTATACTTACAGGAATGCTGATGGAAAAGTTCGCATTTGGTTTCAAATTGGATGCACGTAAGTACAAAAAAGGACACATCAAAACCTTTGACTGAGTAAAAAATGCAAAACCAACAGGCAGACCTTCCAGAAGTATCTGTACTTAAAGCTGCCTACTGCTTTTAATTACATTTCCAGAGTCCTCAGCTCCTCACAGATCTACCATTGCCTCCTCTCTCCCCACCAGCTCTTTTATCACTGTGTCCCACTGCCTTGTGCTTGTGGGTCCCTTCCAGCCACCCTAGCTTTAGTATACATCCTTTCTTCCCCCTTTTCAACTCCATGTTCTGGAGATGACCTCTGAAGGTCCTTTCCAAACCGTATTACTGTAGTTTTATTTACTTACTCACAAAGCATCAAGGTACAGAAGAAACAGCCTAAGAAAAAGCCCTCTATCTGACTCACAACATATGCATTGTCTTCCATCTCTCTAAAGGACACTTTCAAAGCTGGTCAGTCTCTCACTAATCTTAGGTATAAAATATTTTCTTTATATTTCTATATATTTATAGGGCTATTCTTACACAGGGACATGTGTAAGTGACAGGAGCTGAGAAGGTTCATTTTGTTGTTCTACTTAAGAGTATACCCAACATTACCAGTCAAAGACCTGGTGGGTCAATGTCAGCTCCAAGCACTTCCTAACATTTTGCCTTCCCTACTGCCCTTGTTCAGGGCACCCCAGTTTCCCATTACCCCAGACAACGGTTTTATTCCCAGTGTGCTGGTTTTGTTCTTTGTTGCGGCCAGACAGAACACAAGACAAATACACCGACCGCAGCAGTGTGAAGTAGATGAACAGAAGCTTACAAAAGCAACACTAGGCCCCACTATGCTCAAACAAAAAGTTGTAAAGGCAATTACAACAATGCTCTCCAACAGCATAAACAGAAACGAGAGTTTTGACAGCAGGAGAAAACAGCAGACAATGAGTTTGGGAAAATTAAAGAGCAACAGAGAAAAGATAAGGACTGCTAATATATTAGGAACCAAGAGGGAAACACCTGTGAAATGCCTCAAAGGAATTATGGCATGTTCCTCTAAACAGGTGACACAGTTGACAACCCAAGTGAAGTGCCTCTATATCAATGCACACAGCACGAGTAGCAAGCAGGAGTTGAAAGCCACTGTGCATCTAGAAAGCTACGATCTAATCACTATTACTGAAATACGGTGGGAAGGATCACACGACTGCAGTGCTGCAGTTGATGACTAGAAACCATTCAGAAGGGACAGGCAAGGAAGGAGTAGGCGGTTGCCCTCTATGTAAAAAAATGGATTGACTCCACAGAGCTGCCTTTGAAAAAACAGTGACGAACAATTTGAGAGCTTAAGGGTAAAAATTAGGGGCCAAGCCACCAAAGGAATCCTCATGCTTTGTGTTTATGATGGGCCACCGGACCAAGGGGAGCTTGTTGATGAAGAGTTCTTCAACTACAGGAGGCATCACACTCGCAGGTTCTGATCTGCTGGGGGACTTCAATCACCCTGACACCTGCTGGAAAAGCAGCACAGCAAGTTGTAAGCAGTCCAGGAGGCTCTTGGAGTGTGTCAAGGATAATTTCTTAACCTAGGTGATAGGCAGCGTGACCAGAGAAGCAGCATTACTAGAGCTGCTGCCTACCAACACAGATGAACTATTTAGGGATGCCAAGACTGGTGGCAGCCTGAGCTGCAGCGGTCATGCCCTGGTGGAATTCAGAGTCTTGAATCCCTCAAGACCTCAATGGGACAGGTGAAGAATACAGTGAGGACTCTGAATTTCAGGAAAGCAAACTTCCAGTTGTTTAACGAATTAATGGATGACATCTCCTGGGAAACTGCTGTCAGGGACAAAGGAGCTGAAGAGAGCTGGCAGCTCTTTCAGGACATTTTTCTTAGAGCGCAAGAGCTCTCAGTTCCCACTTGTAAGAAATGAGGCAACGAAGGCAGGGGACAAACATGGCTAACTAAGGACCTCCTGGTCACACTGAAGTATAAGAAGGAAATGCACAGGCAGTGGAACGAGGGACATGTATCCCTCCCATCATGGGAAGAATATAGGCATGCTGCCTGGATGCGTAGGGATGGGATCAGGAAAGCTAAGCCATAGCTGGAACTGAATTTGGCATGGGATGCAAATAACAAGAAGGGCTTTTACAGGAACATTGGCTAGAAAAGGAAGATTAAGGCAAACATACCCTCCCTTGATAAATGAGGCATGAGAACTAGTGACAACCGATACGGAGAAGGCTAAGGCACTCAATAGTATTTTTTGCCTCAGTTTTCAATGGTGATCTCTCCTCCCACATCTCTCAAGCCTCTGAACCTCAAGACAGGGACTGCAGAACAAAGTCCGATTGTAAGTGAAGATTAGGTTTAAAACCACCTGAGGAACCTGAACATACATAATGGGACCCAGCGAGATGTATCCCAGGGACTTAAGGGAATTGTCTGATGTAGTTGCCTAGCCATTCTCAATCATATTTGAAAAGTCATGGCAGTCAGACAAATCCTCAGTAACTGGAAAAAGGAAAACATTCACATTCATTTCTAAAAAGGGTAAAAAGGAGGACCCGACTACCAGTCAGCATCACTTCCATAGTCAGTGAGATCATGGAACAGATCCTCCTGGAAGACATGTCGAAACACACAGAAGAGAGGGAGCTCATTAGAGACACCAAGGGCAAGTGATGCCTCACTAATTTGATAGCCTTCTACAATGGAGTAATTGCATCAGTCAACAAAGGAAAAGCTACAGATGTCACCTACCTGAACTTCTGTAAGGCTGGAACAGGTTGCCCAGAGAAGTTGTGGATGCTCCATCATTGCAAGTGTTCAAGGTGAGGTTGCACAGGGCTTTGAGCAACCTGATCTAGTGAAAGCTATCCCTGCCTATGGCAGGGGAGTTGGACTACATGATCTTTAAAGGTCCATTCCAACCCAAACCATTCTATGATTGTAATCCTGCAGGCCAGATCCTGGAGATACAGAGTTTTAAAATTTGTACAGACACATGGTCTTGAATGGTTGTTTTTAAGTAAAAGAAAGCTGCCTCTAGTAAAGAAATGGTAATTTGGCTAAATGTTACGTAATCTACATAAAATCATGGCATCCGCTTGCATGGTTATATTGTCATTAGATAAGCAACAATAGCAACTTCTGGGGGCATCAATATATTCTAGGAGACCACGCATGCAGACAGCTTGGAATTTGGCTCCTAGCAGAGACACTTCTTGCTTTATGACTGAAATGACGTTTTAATCCATCAGGCACAGACGATAGCCATATCAAACATCTCACTTTCTTGACACAGACCTGCTCTTTGAAAGGCATGTTCTCATGCATCCATACACTGCAGAAACTGTACCAGTTCCTCAAGTAACAGGATGCAACTACCAAGTTGAGCAGAGGCCCAGTAAAACATGAAATGGAAACAATGTTTAAAGGCCATAGTTTCCTTCAGCTTAGGTGAACAATTCACAGAAACAGGCTTCAAGTCAGCAATAAGAAATCATCAAAGGAGTGGCATGAACAAGGTCTCCAGTCCTAACTTGCTCGTTTGTTTCGAGGGGAGAAGAAGGATCTAGACAAAAAGAATATTACAAAGCATCACTTTAAAAGGACTTTATCCTGTTGTCATGCAAGCTTTAATTTTTCAGAAAGACTCTTTTGTCTCAGCCTTTTCACTGTTTGCCCCAGAAGTACTTTTAGATTTTGCTCACCCAGGTTTCAACCTCTTAGCAAGACAGCCCGACTCCTGGTCTATATACACATACCATAAACCTCACTTCCCAATGCACTACAAAATACTTCAATGTATTGTAGAATTAAGTTTGCACTAGACGTTCCAGAGATCAGATTTATTTCATCAAAGTAAGGTAGGGGAAAAGGATCCGAACCAGACAACCAAAATCACAAGCACCATTGCAACAGTCAGAGCACGGCAAGCAGGTACCTTTTTAAAAGGCTCCCTCCTCTCTCCGTGACTGCCCACAACTGTTTCCCCATAAGTAGGTGCATCTTAACTATTAGTTTTCCACATGTAGGAAGCATTACAAAATCGCTCCCTGGTACGCCAGTTCTGCCTACCGGTGATTAAGTAAGCATAGTAAGTAAGGAGAAAATTCCAGAGGCTGTAGGCAGCACAGCAGGCTGATAATATCCTTCTGCCCTCAGAGAAAGAGCCAGAGCTGGTACATTGTTCTGCCTACATGAACAGCAATTCAAAGCCTTGATCTTGCCTGGACTTAATGAAGTAAATATTCCTATTTTCTTTTTTGGATAGAATATTTTTCAAGTTAAAGTTTTCCATTTCAGCTAACAGTAAGAAAACAAAAGTATATGCAGCTTATGCAGAATGCAGTCTTCTAGAAAGCAACCTCAAAACCTTAGCGTCACTGCAGTTATTCATTTGTTGGGGGCTCTTTTGCATCATACAAGAGATGGCTCCATCATTTCAGAATGCTCCCCCCAGCACACAATCTGCACCAAAAGCTGTGTAGTTTAAAGGAAGCTTTGAGGCTTCCACAATGACCCTGCAAAATGCAAGAACTCTAGAAGCTTCACTTCAGTTACCAAAAAAAAAGACAGTATACTAAGCGTTTATTTAATCTCATTGATTTGCAGCCACGCAAATGCACTCCTTTTTCACAAAAGTCACACTGAATCACAGAATGGTTGAGGTACATCATAGAATGGTAAGGGTTGGAAGGGACCTTAAAGATCTTCTGGTTCCAAACCCCCCTGCCATGAGCAGGGACATCTTCCACTGGACCAGGTTGCTCAGAGCTCCATCCAGCCTGGCCTTGGAACACTGCCAGGGAGGAGGCATCCACCGCTTCTCTGGGCAACCTGTTCCAGTGTTTCACCACCCTCATGGAGAAGAATTTCTTCCTAATATCTAATACAAATCTGCCCTCTTTTAGTTTACAGCCATCCCCCCTTGTCCTATCACCGCATGCCCTTGCCAAAAGTCCCTCTCCATCCTTCTTCCTGTAGGCCCCCTTCAGGTACTGGAAGGCTGCTAGAAGGTCACCCTGGAGCCTGCTCTTCTCCAGACTGAAGAGCCCCAACTCTCTCAGCCTGTCCTCGTAGCAGAGGTACTCCAGCCCTCTGATCATCTTCGTGGCCCTCCTCTGGACCTGCTCCAACATATCCATGTCCTCCCTATGTTGGGGGCCCCAGAGCTGGACGCAGTACTCCAGGTGGGGTCTCACAAGGGCGGAGAAAAGGGGCAGAATCACCTCCCTTGACCTGCTGACCACGCTTCTCTTGATGCAGCCCAGGATACGGCTGGCTTTCTGGGCTGCAGGCGCACATTGCCAGCTCATGTTGAGCTTCTCATCCACCAGTACCCCCAAGTCCTTCTCCTCAGGGCTGCTAC
>Ga0065711_1003845_pt1 | contig 26095 bp, 17 predicted proteins | sample Hoacrofraction12_FD_59098 | JGI IMG/M metagenome (GOLD analysis project Ga0065711, IMG submission 59098) | Hoatzin crop microbial communities from Cojedes, Venezuela - Epithelial fraction 12 v2 (version 2) | ecosystem: Host-associated > Birds > Digestive system > Esophagus > Crop | place... | reverse complement strand
CTGGAAACATTCAAGACCAGGTTGGACAGGGCTCTGAGCAACCTGATCTAGTTAGCGGTGTCCCTGCTCGCTGTGGGGGGGTTGGACTAGATGACCTCTAGGGGTCCCTTCTGACCCAAAACTTTCTATAATTCTATGATTCTATGATTCTATGATTTGTTCGCTGCAAGTCGTGATTGCTGTGACCTTAGCAACAACACAAAGCCCTGGGTGCATATGGACAGGTGCAAAATCTCACACTGGGAATTTTCCCTCTGGGAGCAGCTTTAGAAAACACGACTTAAAAATGAGGCTTTATTGTTTTGTTTAGAAGACCACTCTATCATTGTGTGGCCCAACCTTACAATGATACTTTCTTTTAAGATACTGATGATAAAAAAATGAAGTACCTTTCTCATTGCTGCAGGCCTTGCAAGTCTGCCCGAGCTCTGACTGATCGCTGACAGCCTGGCTGTGGGGAGTTGGGCAGAGTTAGAGTAAGGCTGGGAGTGGAGTAATAGCAGGAAGAACTGGATACTCTGGCCAAAAGTGAAAAAGCTGGGACAACTGAGGAGGAGGCTTACCCCAACAAACAATATAATACATTTTTCTGCTCGAGTGAAAAGTATTTTTAATAAATGGTTTTGGAAGGATTTTCATTTGACCTGAATTTTTTAGGTTATGTAAACATTTAAAAAACAAACTGAATTACTTATAGTAAGAACACATTTCAGACCGAGAAATCAAAACGTTGCATGTGGGAAACGCCAGAATGCTGTGCATCAACCTTTTCAAGGCCTTTTTTGGCTGAAGCAGTTCAACAAACTAAGTGCAGATTTATAAATTTGAGGAGAGGAGTAGTGTAAAAAGTTGCTGCCCACACAAGGAGCTTTGCAAAGGCAACAGGTCAGGCCTTCACCCCAGCCCGTTGCTTCTTTGGAAAGCAGACTGGCTCCTTCCCAAGAGAGAGAGCTCAACCCTGTCCAACCCCAGGTCCTCTCCCCCTCTAGCTGAGCTCAGGTCCCATCATGGCGGCCCAGCCAAGAGATAAGGAAGCAGGCGGGGAGCTCTCTGCTGAGGCGGTGTGGTCCAGGCTAAAACCCCGGAGGCGTCTCAGAGTTCACAGCCCAGTGTGATGGATGTGGCAGTCTGCATCCCTGAGAGCTGGTCTGTCAGAATGCTTGCTGACTCAGGTTACACTTGGTTTGCATTTCCTTACACTCGGTTTGCATTTCCAAGCTCCTTTTCAAATCCATAGAGCTGGAGACAAAAGGAGGGTTTTTTCCATCTCCCACAGCATATCCCTACTCACATCTCCTAACTTCAGGTGGGGGCAGAAGTTCAGGGTTTGTTCCCCTCAAGGCTCCCTGTAGAGTCAGTGGAGAAGGAGAAGCTCCTTCACCATGAGTCAGAATATTTAAACTTTTGTTCTGAATCCACTTTCAGAGGAGCTTCCTTCCCTTCGCGCGTTATATACCGAGCTTTCTCAAGGCACTTCAGTTGAGCCACGTGGGTATCCCCCGTTTCACTGGAGTGCTTACTCCAGCTGATATGAACACCTTTTATTCGAGTCAATCTTTTGATTCAGAATCATCTGGGTTTAGATCACAGACTACTGCCTGCCTTTAGGAGGACAGATTAGTGCCTGGAGTGTCAAAATGCTGTTTGTGTATGAATTCCCACCCAGTAGGCCTGCTGAATGGATCATCTTGCCACGCAAGTGAGATATGAGGGCCCCAGTGTTGGCTTCCTCTTGGTTTGCAGGTGAATACGATGCTGCTTTTGACCTACAAATCCCTCAGAGGGCAGCAACTGCGGTGTGTGTGAGGCTGCTACAGCACCCTTCTGCAGCCATACATCTGTCCCTGTCCTGAGCAGTAATCCTTAAATAAGCAGGTCTCTGCCCATGTGAAGATTTCTGGGTCATAGATTTCCTGGGTGTGCCTTTGTTTCAATTCAGCCTTGTAATTCGCCATCCAAATGGGCGTGAAACTGTGGAGCAGAAAGCGCTTCTGTTTTAAATAAAGGTTAATTATTAATATATTATTAACCAATTATTTTAAACCAGGTAAGTGAGAACAAATCACCAGAGGTATATTCACGGGCCTTTTGAAGGCCTCCTTGAACATGGGAGATGCTGTATAAAGTAAGCAAATGAACAGGTGATCTTACTTTCTGATGCTAAACTTTACAAGAAAAGTGGTGTGCATTTGGGTTTGTTGCTACCATAACCGCACTGGGGAATTACTGTAATTTCAGCATCTTAGATATTCTTTGTTGGAATCTGAATGATGAAACAATAAATATATATCATTATATATGGAAAAGAGTTGCACAAGTAGCAGTGGAAAAAATCCAGAAACTTCTTTTGTCTTTATTCATTATGGTGTGCTACAAAGGAGGCCTTGTTCTTGCCATTGCCTTCACATTTTCAGCAGCACTTCCCAGGTTATGCTGAAGGTGTTCTCCACAGAGGGCTCTGTAGAGTACCAGTCTTGTTGCAGATGGCCGGTAATTTATCTGATCTCGTACTGAGTGATCAGCTGTCTTGTCAGAAAACATGTAAGTCTTTCTCAGCAACCTCTCACTGGTCAAAGGCAATTATTCTTTCTTCTTGTTGAAAAGAGCTGCAGACTATCCTCTTCCAGTGCCTTGAAAGTACAGGGTCCATTACTGAGCATTTGAAATTTGAGACAGAGGGGCGGAAAATTCCATCAGCCTAGATGAAAACTGAAATTACAGACTGAGTTTGCTGTGAACCAGGTACACAACACAGTGTTATCTTAAACAATTTGTGTCTCGTATTGTATAGGTGGATATCCCCTTGCAAATGATGCGCTTGAAACTCACCACTGCAGTGTGCTTCCTTTAAAGTGAACAGAGGGCTCCTTAGTAATAGCACTTGCCAAATTCCTTTCTTTTTCTAAACCTCTTTTATCTTCGTCAGGCAAACATAGTTCGCGGCATATCAAATTGGCTTAACAGTCAGAGCTGGCAATGCTTCGTGTTGTATTGAGGTTGCTATAATTCTTAACACTCAAACAAACTTGACTGTACGACAGGTGGAAACAACACAGGATGGGCATTATGCGATTACTGAAAAGGTAAGAAGAGAAGGAGAGAGATGCTGCCCTTAAACATCTTAATGCCTCTTCCCCTGTATAGTCAGAGTCAGGAGCGAGGCAGAAGAGGTACATTGTATTCATCACACACCTAATGCAGTTGAATTAAGCAGCAGAATGGAATATTCCTTTCACATTTGTCCTGCATAAAAATGTTCAGAAATTGCCTTTCCGAGGGGCAGATGAGAAGCCCAGCTGTCCTCGCTTGAGGATGATGTGCAACAGTGAACAACTGAAGTCTGTGCTGAATATGTGTCCTTGCAGCTCCGTTTGAGCAAAATGAAGGTGAAGAGAACTGGGCTTAAGCAAGAAATTTCAAGGGATAAAGAACAGGGGAAGGCTGTTGTTTCTGAGGGACGGAAATCAGCAGCTTCCTTGGAAAAATCAGAACAGAGGAAAAAAGGAACATAAGGTGGCAGGTGTGGAGAATGGAAAAGGGAGAAGGTAGCATCAGAGCGGAGCTGAAGGAAGCTTAGAGAGCAGCAGTTACCAAAGCTTTGGGCATGGAGGCTGGGGTCTGGTCGTTGATGCCTTCTTCTTCTTTGGGGACCCTGCTCTGTATCCTTCAGTTCATGCCATCCCACTCTGCCTGACATATTCCAAATTTAGCACAAAAAATACTTAATCCTGGAATCCATCGTGCCACAGCTTGAGCTTGTCATCTTCTTCTTCTCCATTTTATCACAGGGAATGAATCCTGTATCTCATTGGCCTGGAGAATCAGCCAACTTCACCGGAAAAAAGGACAGCTAAAAATTCACTTATAAAGTAATACAAAGGTCGGAGGATAGATTTGAGAACTTTTATTTCAGGGAGCTTGGGAAGACTAGAGGCCAGTTTTGCATTGTGTCTGATGGCGAATGGAGCCCAGAAGACGTGGTAACCAAGAAAGGGGGCTAGAGATTCGGTTGATGGTATGACCTGAGCTAAATCAGGGAAATACAATCTCAACGTGGCGTTCTGAACTCTAAGCAAAGCAATTGAAACCCATAAAGCTGAGAATTACAACAGAAAAACAGGGGAGTGATTTGCATACCGCTAAAGTCGACAGCAGAGGCAGTGTCAAGGAAAGTACAAAGTCTGCCAGCGGGTCAAGGATGGTGATAAGCAATCTAAGGCCAGGCAGTGGTGCTGCTGAAAGTAGACAGCAGTACGCTGAAAAACTGGAAGACAAGAAAAGTCTGAGTTTAGTTAGTGAAAAAAAGCATCCGATGCACAGAGCAAGGAGATATTCGAACTCAAGAGCTCTGTTTGTTTTAAACGCAGGAGAATACAGTTAGCAGCTGGGTGTCATCCATGTAAAAGAGTTGGCTTTGGCAAAGAAAGGAACAACATACCCCACTGAAGACTGTGTATGAGAAATATAAATCCCATGCTGGATTTTTGTGCTCTTTTTTGAAGGGAGAGCCATGTACAGTTGTGTTTTAATGCGATTTCTATGACCTTTCCCCAGCGTCCTGCCCGGTGCTGTGCAGTGGAAACGGGCAGTACATGAAGGGGAGGTGCTTGTGCCACAGCGGCTGGAAAGGAGCAGAATGCGACGTCCCGACGAACCAGTGCATCGATGTCTCCTGCAGTAACCATGGCACGTGCATCATGGGTACCTGTATCTGCAACCCAGGATACAAAGGCGAGAGCTGTGAAGAAGGTATTTGCAAGATACATTCAATTAGACTTTTGCTTTGATTGTCGTTCTATAATTACATGGATGGAGGCAATTCGGAATAGGACTGGCACTTAAACGGAACAGTAATAGGCACCTTAGCGATACAATGGATGGAAGCAACATAAAAATGATATGTTGTAATAACTTGTCGTTAGCTATCATATTTGTTCAATAATTGGATGAAAAGCCATCAAATGCTTCAGATAGACAAATCTAGTTGAAAGACCAGAACGTCTAATCATATGTTCAAATATTCTGATTAAAGCATCGTTTCCATTTACACATCTAAACATATAATTACTTTTACAGTGCTTTCTTCTCTGCTGTGCTATGCCAAGCGATTTCAGTTGCTTGCATACACAAAATGGTGGCGTGTGAGAGAAAGTCCCTGATTCTTGTCAGCTTTAAAAGCTAAGAAATGCTCAAGTCTTGAATTAAATTCTGCTTCAAAATCAGATATTATTTTAATGGCTCTTCCATAGCTTTTTTCTCACATTAGCCCCCAAACATTTTTCATTTACATTTATATTTGTGGCTCAGAAATACGGTGCCTTTTAGCACTTGTCTTTAATCTTTTTGTGTACGAAGTCACCTGCCACCATAAACCTTTATCTTCCTGAGCCTGTGACTGCTTCTTATTGCTGAATGAAAAAGTGGACAGTTTTGTATATGTACAAATTAGTTGAACAGTTATAAAAATGCATCCAAAAATCCCTGATTTACTGAATAATATCCAGCACTTTTGAAAATTATTCTCAAAATTCTATGCAGATGACCTGAAAAATAATTATGTTTAAATCGTGCTTCTACAAATACATATATAAGGCTTCTGGAGCACCTGATGTTTTAAGACACCCATTTGATATGTGTATAAGAATCACAATGACTTGAATTAATTTATGGGTGTCTTCATCTATGCGGGATAAAGATTTGTCTGAAATGGCTTTATTTTACGGACAACGAAAATAGGCTGAATTGGATTCAGACATTCAAATGGCATCTAATCTAGTAATTCTTTTGATGCATTAAATGTATCGGAGTGGGACATTTCTGATGCAACATGGCTTCAGTGTCAGTAAATGTTAGAGTTGAAGACAGTATCAGCTCTGTAACAATAAGCCATCTCTTGAGAAAGCTTCATTTTGGCGTAAGAAAGCACAATTCAATGAAGCCATGGGTAATGCAAAACCCAAAGATGGTGACTACTGAAATGTCTTTAAAGCATCTCTGTAGACTTCGTATTTACTAGATCATATCTTTACTGGATAAACAGAAATGAAAAGATCCTGATTTTGCCTCCAGCCAGACGTGTTTAATGTGTGTAAATCAGAGTAAGATTTGCCCTTTTCCTAACAGGAACCTTTTTTTCCCTGGTCACATTTAAAGCAGAAAAGCCAGACACTACTCAGTTATTTTATGTTATCACTGTAGTGGGGAACAGTGTCAGTCCCACTAGGTAAAAACTTGAGAAAGAATGAAGAACAAAGAGAACATGATTTTTCTTGTGAGCTGTTTAGTATTTTTCCAACTGTGCATTTGTTTTTCATATTCAAGGCCTAATTTGTATTGTGTTGTAAGGGGGGGAAGTAACTCAGAAATATGCCATGTGGGAAATCTTCAGGACATATGTAAATATATATGTATATATATTTAGATCTAGTAAAGAAGTTGATTTATACCATTTTTTAAATTGCTTTTACTTTTTAATTTCTCTTCTAAGAAGGACCATCTGGTATTGATTACTTTTTATTATTTCTCAGTTCTCATAGCTTCACAGCTTAATCCATGTTTGTAATGGGTTTTCATTCCAGGGTTTCTTCTGTCTTTTCTCTTTTCCCCCATAGAAGTTCAGCAACGTTTATAAAACATCAGCCAACAATCTTACATGAGTTTTTCTTTTCTCCTTCCTTCATTTATTGTCCTATATTTTATAAGGCATGGGCTAAGCCAGTGAGATATTAAAAGGAAGGGAGCAAATTTAAGCAGTGAAAAAAGAGAAGTTACTCTTTGGGTACCAAATAAGCCTAATAACTTGTGATCAGCGAAGCATGAAGCATACTGGGGCAAAGTGTAGAAGAGGCGCTAGCCTTGCTTGCTGCATGATTTATCTCCCTGGCAAATGTTCTGCACAAGGCTGAACTATAAATGGGGCATTTTCCAACCAAGAATTAGACCATTTGGGACGTTTTCCGAGCAGCAACACAGATATATGCGAAACTCTCTCTTTTTTTTTTCTTTTCCCAAGTGTACTAGATTTTGTCTGGCTCCCCATCTCCTCTTCTCCCAGAGCTGAGCAGCTAAATTTGTGAAGCAGAACGCCCTAAAAATATACCATTGTACTCCAAATCCACTAAGCAATTGATTAAGAAGAAAGCCGAAGCCCGTAAGCCTGTCCCAGGGCCCTTACGATCGTGCAGAAAGCCTAAAGAGATACAGCTAGTGAGGCTGAGATTAAAGTAGCCATTGTGTGTGACATTTTCTGAAAGGGCTCATTTCAACATGAAAAATGGCCTTGGGATTATGATAAATGGGGGGTTCTGACATGCACATTCCCCTCCTATAATCGTCTGTGTTCGAGCTGAGATAGCAGATTGTCTGCCTCCTGCGATGGAGCCCCCTGTAAAACTCACCTTTTTCCCAGTTGACCTTCAGAGGGGATGATTAATTGCCTGGAGGCAGCCTCTTGTCAGTTAGCCTGTGATCTTTGTTCTCTGTGTTCAAACCATCTGCTGAGAACCTACGAGGCTGCTAGTCCGTTTCTTAGTCCTTTCCCTACTTATTACTGCTGAGAAAGAACAGGGCCAGGGCTCCAAGGGTCTCATGCTAAAATTGGCACCCCAGCTCCCAGCTCGCTAACAGTGAAGGAGATTTATAGACTCATCCTTTCCAGCCTCTTACAATTTTCGAGGATTGTTCCAGCTATGAGCAGGGCTCCAGGACTCAAACAAAACAGAAAATGCTCTCACGTGCCTTGGGATAGTAATTGCTGAGCCGTTACTTGTCAGATGAGAAGATTTTGAGAATCCAAGGGATTTTCAGAGCAGCTGTTGTGTTTCCTTTTAAGGTTTCTGGATCTTAAACAGGTCATTGGGATTCTTATTAGCTTTTACAAAGGGAAAAAAATGAACGGTAAACCTGCTGTGTGTGTGGTGGCCGTGTTCTGCTCTCCTGGATCAGAGCCAGGAGCTGGACAGCTTTCCTCTTGCTGCTCAGCCAGACTGACACTTGTCATCTATCCCCAGGGCACTGCCACACACTGTTCCAAGAGATGGGAGGAATTTCTCTAGGCTGTCCTGTATGCTATTATATATAACTAGATGATCAACTCCTCTGGCCCTTTTTTGGGGAGGGTGTCTGGTGCGTTTAGTGTTTTGCGATTGCTGGGTGAAGCTCCCCCATGGGCAGAGGAGCTGACAGTTGCCTACAAAACACAGAACCCAGGAGTCAGGCAGCAGTGCATTCGGTCTTTTGGTGCACGTTGCTATGGCGTGCACCTAACTGAATGGTCTCCAGTCTCGTTAGGAAACTGCCTCTTTGGGGGAAAAAAAGGTGCCATTTAAAAAAAGAGTATTAAATGATCAAAAATAAACCCAGAAGAACACCAGTATCCAAAAATGCATAATTTTGTACCAATCCTTACTTCAGAAGACTGTCTAAGGATATGTTTAATGTGAAACATGTGTAAGCGTCTGTGAAACCTGTATAGATTTCAGCACATTCTTCAGTTTAAGCATGTGTTTTGCTGAATAAGGACATCAACTTCTGCTGAATCTTTGTGTAAAATTCTCTCTCAGAAAACTAGAGCTCAGCTTTAAATTAATTAGTAATAGTAATTTAGGTTATTCTAATAGAATAAATGGAGGCATAATATGTGTGCAAGAGAATATTATTCTTATTCTGTTCTTAATTGATATTCGCCTGTTCTTACTAGAAAGATCATTTATTAGTGTAGGCCTGGATAAAAGAATGGATTTAATTGTTAGATTTTTCTCTGTTTTTCATGTAACTGTTTTATGTCTCACTGCATTTTTTGGACACTATCTTCTTGCATGAAGCGTCTGGTCTGTGCACAACAGGGCTTTGCTTTCTGGCTGGTAATAGCCTTGAGGTACTATATAAATAAGTTTGTGTAGATGGCAGCTTGATAGCTTTTTGTCTGAAATCCCCATTTGTTTTCCCTGTCTGCTTCCTCTTCCCTCTCTCGTGTAGTGGACTGCATGGACCCTACCTGCTCGGGACGAGGCGTGTGCGTGCGAGGAGAATGTCACTGTTCGGTTGGCTGGGGAGGAACAAACTGCGAGACCCCAAGAGCTACTTGTCTGGACCAATGCTCTGGTCACGGGACCTTCCTCCCGGATACTGGACTCTGCAGCTGCGATCCCAACTGGACTGGACACGATTGCTCAATCGGTAACGTCAGCGGTGACTTACTGCTGGTTTTTATTTTGTTTAAACTTCGTAAAATATTCAGACTTAGAACTGCAACAGAGTTCTACTAATGTGTTCCAGTAAAGCACATGTAGGGCATGACTGGAAGCAGAAATGCCATAGCTCAACTACATAAATAATTCTGCTTCCATTGCTGAGCATAGACCAATATAATAAATAACCCCATTAAAGCCACCTATGCTTGCTGTTGTTCATTATATTGCTAGGAATGTAATTGACGGTCTACATAGAACTGCTTGTTCTGGTGTTGCTTCTTGATGAATCCCAGTAGCCACCCAAGGGTCTGTTTTGATTTTTAGGAGACGACTAAATAGTGTTTAGGTGGCTGTAAACAAGAACAAAGAGGTGGCAATCCTTCAGGTCTCGTTTCCCTTCTGAATTCAAGGCTGTGCTTTTCTAGGCTCAGCTAGAGGAGGATGAGTGTCACATGAGGTTTGTATTAAAAGACTATAAGCACTGTCCTCTATCAAGTAAGAAATAAGTTTACTGAGTAGAAGTATTTAATAGTACAAATACCTATGAAGAAGACAGATTTTTCCAGGCAATTTTGCGTCGAGGTTTGGAACTGTGACCTTCCTTCATTCCTCAGCTGAATGGGCATCTTGCTCAAAATCTGCATCAGGTATCTGAAATGAAGGCTAAAGAAAAACTATTCAGGAGCCTTTTCTTTTTTTCCAAACGCCATTAGCTTTTGGAGGCCACACTGAGAAATACTATGGTACATTAAATAGTCAGAACCTATGGGACATGAGTCTTTTGGCTTTTGGGCTGTATATTGTGCTCACAAACAAGAGACCACTGCAATAACAGCTTCTTTACCTTACACAGCTGGAGTGGAACTAGGCCAGATATCCAGGGCAGCTCAGTATAGGCAATGAAATGAAATGAATTTTCCACAAAGCGACAAAAAAAGAAACTATTAGGAGGGTGGATATAGTAGAAAAGTTATGTAAGCAACATTTTCACTGAGGATTTACTAGCATGTGCAAAGAGAATCAGGTTAACTGCTTGCAAGTATTTTACGAGAGCAGCTTCCAAGTATGGGGCAAACTGAATAAACTGGTACAAAGAATACAAAAAGAAAACCTTTTCGACAGTCATCATTCAGGGTAGATGTTAGAAACCTTGTCATAAAGTAAAATTGACTGGGCTGAAGAATAAGCAAAAGAGGAGGCCTGCTTCCCTGAGGGAAAAACTAGGCTGATCAAAACTTTTGCAAATGTAGGGAGGGCACCTATCCTGCATTGATAGGAGGATAAATTGGTGTTAGGCTTTTCCTTTCCCCACATTAACTTCTTCAATTCCATACTCTATGAGTTCATATGTAAGATCACCGTAACGGGAAAGGTAGTAGTGTATTTCTAGTGATTTTGTAGCATCGTTCATAATTGAGTCACTATTCTGAATTTATGTAGAGGTTTGGGGATTGCAGGGGTGGATTTGGAAAAACCTTCATTTCTACATGCAAACAGAATTCACTTTCCCTGTGTTAACCTGCAGGGTCATGTACAGATGATTTATAAGTTTTCCTTGTGCTGCTTTTAGAAATCCATCTATTGCAAACTTTCTTTGGCAGTGTGAGGTTATTTGAGACAAACTTGAGCATCATTCCAAGACTTTTTTCCTCATCAAGCTGCTTGTAACATTCAGGTTATTGTGCCTCACAGCTAAAATCACAGCTAAGGTGATTTGTAAACTTCCATTTCTAACCCAAACCTTTCCACTGAATTGATGACTTGGTTTGAAAGACAGATTTACTCACAGGATGCGTGTTACTCTTCTTGCATGATTAAAATAGAGTGAGCAAGCAGGTTAGTACACGTGACAACACACTGCCCAACCCACGGGGGTCGAGGTTCTGTAGCAGGTACTAAAGGGACCAGATTTTATTGTCCTATAAAATAGGACCACATAGAACAGAAGAATCATGAAGTGAAAGAATTAAGTACCTGCATAAATCAGCCTCAGCTCAGCAAAGCACTTGGGACTATGTTCAAGTGTGAAATCTATAGGACTGTGCCTACGTGGGCTTGTGCCAGGGACAGCCCCTTTGGTAAACCACACTGAGAAACAGACCCTGAGAACAACATAATCGCCTGGAAAGCCAGAATAATATATGAGGAGGCACAGTGGGTTTTCCAGCTCTTAACACCTTGAAGTCAAGACTAATACCTATCTGAAATTCTGTATGCTGTGTTCAGTTGGAAGGTATCAGTCGGTATGGAAGCAGCTAGGTGAAAGTCTGTGGATTGTCATCTGTAGAAAGTAAAACTAGACTGTCTTTGAATCTGAGACGCAATCTTTCAGCTAAGTAGTTAGATTTCACCTGCCTTTAGCAGGAATCTTAGAGGAACACAGATTGCTGGATAAAACCCTTGGTTTTCACAAGAAAATGTTACAGAGATTTCTGTTTCCTATTTGCGTTATCTTTTTTCATTCCACTTAGCCTATATCTTCGTAGACAAGCTGTGCAGTTCATTTTCTTGTGAATTCTACTCTGCATTTGTAGGAAGAAGTAATGTTATGGAGCTTTTTTTGTTCCTTGTGTCTGCCCACTGCAGTACATCTTGAGACAGGGCTGCTGCCATACAGCCTGACTGTGGAAAAATGCTTCTTAAATGTGTTTCACCCATTCATGGAAGGGACGGTTTCTTAGGACCCCGTTAGTATCACTTCTTTTTTGGTGGATTCCCAAATATGAAAAAAAGTTCTTAGAGAAAGGTGCAGAGATAAGTCCAGAGGTAACCTGTACTGAGCAGCAAAAATGGCATTTTGATTTCTTCATGGGAGAATTAAATCCCTTCTATTTTGCATCTTAGTACAAGGAAATACAAAAAGGTCCTTTATAACCCAGTTCAGCTAACAAGTCCAAGGCAATGCTTAGTACAAGAAGGATAATTAAGGAACCACTCATCCTAACCCCTTTTCTCCAGGGTCTGCCATCACAGATCCTCTGTATCGCAGGCTTTTGGCATGCTATCTCCCTTCACCTCTTAATAAACCCTAGCAAAGGACTTAATTCTCCACATTTTGGCAACTAATGAAGCCATTGTAGGGCAGCTCCCTTAACCTCTTACTGTCTGAGGACAGTGGGAAGAAGTAAACGGCCTGTGCTGCAATGTGAAACAGAACTTAATACATGATATAGTCTCACTCTTGACCTATTTAAACTGGACCAAGTATTTCTGGCTAATCAAGAGGCGGCAAACCATGTACCATAACACATATTTGCTGAGTGTGGTGAAATGCGTAGGTGAACCAGGTTATCTGCATTTGGGGAATGCGCTGTTTCCCAGAGGGATCGCGCTGATGCATCAGTACAATCCCAGGCCCATCAAAACAGTGTTATGCTTGGATGCAAAATCATTCTTAAAGGAATTAAGTTATCTGGTGTTGTCCTTCACTCTCCTTAAATTTAAATCAGTGATTTTCACATTGTTCTCTGTTTGGTAGTTGACATCTTGACATGCATCATATTCAACAGAATCATCGGAAAGTTGCTTATACAAAGCAGCAATGGAAATTATGTTATCTGTGTAATAAGTGTGTTGACTTTTTCTGGGCAGTTGACAGTGGTTGTACTTTGACCTGCATACAGATAAGGATTCCTTCTCAATCTCTCATTCCTAATGACTCACTTTAGGCACGGTTGACATCCAGAGCAGTACTTCAGACTCTTAAAGGTACACTGGAGAAGAGCAGTAACAGGAATAGTACTTTGTATATGGTGGCCCTAAACTGGCAGCAGAGATATAAAATCATGGGCTGTACATTTAATCCTAAAAGTTGGGAACTGGAAGCTGGGACTCGGTAAAGAAGTTAGAAGTTATGATGTTTTACTTCACATTTTGAAAAGGCTAAGAGAGCGTGCCTGACCAGAGACTGAGCCTGAGCCTGAGTGACCATATATCATGAAATCTAGTAGTTTGATCCTATTCATAGCTGCTCTCATCACTGCTCCTGCTAACCGTGTTTTCTGAGGCGATGTCATTTGATTTTATGACAGCCCTTTTCCCACTCTGTGACAGGGAGGAAATACTTGTTCCCAAGGACTTGCTGCCAGCCTTTGTTAGTAAGGTCTATGATCACAAAGATATCTAGGCATTTACCATTTCCTTCAGGCAAATGCAGATTATCTAACTTTACTACAGTGTTGTGTAGAACTTCTACTCAACTTGTGAGACATCCCACTGTCTAGATCTATCTGTTGAAAAGCTGTCTTGAGATCCTAGATTTCTTCTACAGCAGGTACAGCAGGTGTCTGCTCAGTCCGAGAAAGCGTTGGACGTGCTCTCTCGCTTCTTGGGAGAGTATCCCACCTACCAGGTCAATGCAGATGCTACGAGCAGCCATCTCAAAGAAAAGAATGACCTGACTAGGTTGATCCTAAGGGATGCCAACGCTGAGGACAGAGGTTCCATGTCCTGAACTTTAATGTCAGCTGGGCATCATTCTAAAGCACAGAGTGCCTATGATTTGGGACAGGAATGGAGTTTCAGACCATCCATCTCCTCAGGATTTCCAGCACTGCAGTACTCATTCTGGTCACACTGACTCTGGCTAGAAATGTTACAAATGTCTTTAGTGGACAGAAAAATCCAGGTTTTGGGTTCATGCCCAGTTCCATGCCATTCCCTCCTGCTGTTAGGCTTCCCATGACGTTACCAATTTAGTGGGATAGTTGTTGTGGAGAAGAGACACCTCTGCAGAGGAATGTTCAGATTTTAGTTAAGTGGAAATCATTAAAAGAGAGCTTAATTGATTCCTCATCGATTCAGCTGCTTTCTTATTTGGGTACTTCATGTTACTTTAGAGCAGTCTGGGTTTTAGCTTTTCAGAGATCCTCAGTTCTGCCAAATAACTGTAGAAGGCTCGGCAGGCATCATGAGCACAGATTCCTCAGGAGAGAGGTAATTACAGAACTGTGGAATTTAACATAAAAAATAGGAAACGCCCTCTTAGCCTGTCTGATCACTTACAAACAGCTTAGGAGGGGCTTCAGACTGCCGTGTTGTAGTGATCACAATATTTGCAATCATGCCTAGATAAACCTGGCCTCCAAGCACAGTGGGGAAATAGAGTGGATATCCACAGGGCTAGCAGAAGACCAGGTATTTACCCAGAAGTTGTAAAATAGTCCTCCATGGGTTTGCTGCCTTCGGTAGACTGAGAAGCTGGATTTAAAATAAAACTAACATGATGTGTGTATCAGTGTCCCTGATTGCAGGGAAGCCATAGTCTTATAAATTATTGCACAGCACATTGAAGTCAATGGAAAAGCTCCTGTTTACTTTGCAGGAGTATGGGTCAATTCAAGTCCATTCACAAACAATTATTAGATTTAAGATTCTGTATCAGCTAATGGTAATGACTGAATTTTTTAGTACCAATTTAGTTGTATAAATTAACAATGGAGAAAGTCTTTCAGATAGCACCCAACAGAGTTCCCCACCACAAAGCTGTGCAGTTCGTTGAAATAGGCGTATTTTCTGTATTCCAATTAGCACTTAAGGAGACCAAGAAGAATGAACTTTTCAAGATGAAAGCTAGAGCTTCCAACGTCTTTTTTCATTAGGATTTGTGCTGGAGATTATTGCACACACACACATACAGACTCCCAGAAACACAGTTCTCACATATCTTACCAGACAACGTCATATCCCATTGGTCAAACAGCACCAGGGTTAACAGGACATGTGTGATAAAAATTTGTTTCCTTGGGCTTATTGGTGTCAACCTTACAAAAGAAGATCTCATGTTAAATTCATGTCGTGCCCAAGGCCACCCAGATAAAAATCCATCCTTGGAAAATGTTCATATGATTCGTCCTTTAAACTGTCATTTTGTCCATTAAGGGGTAAAAATGTCTCTGTAAAAGGTGGATGTCACATCAGCTGTCACATGATACAGGCTTGTACCTTACAGCAGACTAAGGCCCCCTTTAATGCCTAAGAAATGGCTGATTTGTCTTTTTCTTAGCTTTAAAACACGTGAGGAAGAACAAGAGTAATAAACCTCAGGATACACCACCTGGAACTGATAAACATCCATATATTTTATATCTTAATGAGTCCAGAAAAAGTTATCAGGCACAGCTATGTAATCAAATGCCACTTTGAATGATCTTCCTTCAGCTTGTGACTTGTTCATCTTGCTACCTTTGCGGTGTAGTGAGAAACATTAGTTTGGGGCAATTGAAATTATGGGAGCACAGGGTTTTCAAAGCGAGGCTTCAGAAGATACCGTCAAAATCTGTTCTGGCTCAATACTAACATTGCAACCCACTCCTGAATGCCTTAACTTGGTCCTTGAACAGTCATTGAAGGCCAGGAAATGTTTTGTACCAGCGGGGATTTCATCCTCAGCCTTGCAGAACCATAACATGCTGATTTGTGAACTTGTGATCTTCCCCGGTTTATTTGTGTGGAGAGAAGTAAGTTTTCTCTCGGAGGCAATAAAGTATGTGCAGCCCAGCACTGTTACACAAGGCTATCACAGGGTCTGTCTGGCAGATATCTGCTTTGTGAATTATGAAAGAATAAGTGAATCCAGAGAATCAACAGAGTTAACAAGAACTATCGTTGTAGAAAACATAAAGTTTTTGATGTAGCTGGGATTGTGAGTACAGATTTTAGCCTACCCATTGCCAAGATGAACTTATCCTTTAAAGTCTTCTAAGCTTTTTATTAAAAATGCAATAAAAGACTAAAGCCAGCCAAAACATTTGAAATAAAAGTATTCAGGAAGGCCTTAATTTGAATACCCTTTTACTCCCTTTCCCTTTGTTTATTGAAAATGTGTATAAGGAGACCCCAGTGTGGTGGAAAAAAAGGTAGTAGTTGAGATGGGCTGTAGTTATTTTTGTGGTGAGTCCAATTCTTCAAAAGCCCAAATATCTTTGTGGTTGCCAGATGAAAAGAATATACTAAAGGGAGGGAGAAAAATCCCAATAAGACAGAAAATGCAACTTAGGTTTCAACTTAGGTTTCAATTATGGATTCCTCCTTACAATTCCTCCTTCAGTTATGGGTTCCTCCTTGTAATCTGATAGTTGAGAAATTGTCTTAGAACATTTTCCTGGCCAACCAGAGATCCAACAAACTGCTGTCAGCTTCAGGATGTGTTTAAGATCTTTTAGCCACTTCTCTGTTTGCAGCAGTCCATGCAGCCTTGGTCAGATACAACGACCAAGGGAGAGACTGAGGGAACTGAAAACTTGTGTTCTAACTCTCATTTCAAACTTGGCCAAAAAACAGTTGAAATGGTGATATCAACAGTCTGGCTCCGACCATTAGATCACAAAACGTTTGGTCTGATTAAGTCATGTCTCAGGCTGAGAATAGCGTGTGTCCAGTGGTGTAACAAACAATCCCTCGTCTTCAGTGACCTTAGGCATACTGTGATGAGCAAAGCTTCTTTCTCTCATATCAGCTGTAACAGCATCAGTGCAAATTTATGGATTCCCTCGAAGGGCAATGGGTAGACTACTCCATTCCCTATTTGTTTTCTACAACAATTAGGGCTGATTCCCAGCATGCCAATTTTAGCTCAGCATTCTTCCCTATCTCCAAATGTGACCTCAGCAGTCACACCATGAGCTCAAAAGTTCTTTTTGTTTGGATCAATTATGCTTTGTGTTGTGGACTTTTGTGACAGAAAAGAGCAGTGATGTACTGAACTCTGTGGGGTTCATGTTAACTTGGCTAATTTGAAGAATAGATGTTTCACAGCACCACAAGCTGTTAAATTCAATGGTTAAAACAGGCTGCCGTTAAAATACCATGTTTTGAGGATGGCTGAGCAATTAGTATGTTTGCTTGTATCACTGAAAACTTAGGAGTCTCAGATGACCAAATTTTGGCCTATTCTCTGACTTTGCTTTTGAAAGGAGGAGCCTTGAGTCCTCACAGTTTCTGGATTTACATCATGCCACCATGGGGGCTGGTCATAGTTTAGCCTCTTCTCTACAATAGAATATCTGTCATGATGTTGCTGCTTTTTTAAACAATATTAAGTCACTTCTTTGACACAGTAGGTGTAATCCAACTGTCACTGAGGACAAAACTACTATGCTGCAAGAGTGATGTGCACTGGTTCTTCATGCTCTTTTGGAGATAAAACCAGTTGATGAAGTTGACTGAGAATCTGAAACATTATAGTCACTGCACGGAATAGGTCATGCTCGTAAAACCATAGAAAACAATATATATTTCTTCAGGTTTAGAATTGCCCTGTGGCAATTGTGCAGCATTTAAACTGAAGATACATGACATCCAATAAGTTTGGCAAATCAGTTTGTAACCAACTCACAGAAGACCGTGTAGACATCCTCTTTTGTGAGTCTAGACCTCTGCTTCTGACTATGCCTTCTTTTAACCACAATACTGCTGGAATATCATCAGGATGGATACTTGTGTGTAATTAGGCTGTGCCTAACCCTTGATTAGGCTGGATCAAGACTGTCCCCTTATACCTCACTCATTTGGCTCAGCAAGGATGGTCGTAGGTTCCATGTCATGGCTTCTCCACTTTCATTCAGTCAATTCCATGCTGTTGTGGGTGGGTAGCTCCTGCAACTGTGACCTTACCCTCCGCCCCAACTGGAGCTTGTCATGATTAGAGTTTCTGCAAAGGTTTATTGAATATTTTCAGCTTCATCCAGTCATGTTTCAGTCCAAATTTGAATGGCTGAGATGATTAAATAATAGGGAAAATAATCTAGGACTCAGTAAACAGAATAACAGACAAAATGAGCAAGCAAAAATAACAGAAGATCAGTGATTGTCATATAGTGGATAGGCGACTACTGAAGGCCAGAAATCCATGATTTAATAACCTGTCTGAAGTGGATGCACTGGATTCAGTATAGTCTCTTTGCCCCCTTCCAAGCTGCAAGGTGTTCATCCTCTGAAAACTGTCATCACAATTTGCACTAATAAGCACCTTTCTAATGATCTTGACAGCTGAAAGTTTGAAAGGGCTTTGGAGAGAGCTTCGCTTCGTTTCTGTAAAGGTGATCCTTCGGGACCAGTGGTGAGGCATATAGACAGCACAGCAGACACAAAGCTTTTGGAGCAGCTTCTGCTGCATCCCATTGATGTGGATGGACAGACATCTAACGTCGGGTTGTGTCAGCCCAGCATGTTTCATACATGTCCTGTATCTCCTTTAGAAAAAGAACAATAGCGGTAAAATTTAGAATCACAGAATCACAGAATGCTTTGGGTTGGAAGGGACCTTTAGAGGTCATCTAGCCCAACCCCCCTGCAGTGAGCAGGGACATCTTCAACTAGACCAGGTTGCTTAGAGCCCCATCCAACCTGGCCTTGAATGTTTCCAGGGATGAGGCCTCCATTACTTCTCTGGGCAATCTGTTCCAGTGTTTCACCACCCTTATCGTAAAAAATTTCTTCCTTATAGCTAGTCCAAATCTACCCTCCCTTAGTTTAAAGCCATTGCTCCTTGTCCTATGGAAACAAGCTCTGCTGAAAATATTTTCCCCATTATTTCTAAGTTCCTCGGTGAAATGTTGTCTGAAGAAAAAGGAAACCATGTTGGGACTGTCTGTGTAGTAGTGCCGAGCTTTGAAGAAGGGAATCCCAAGCAAAAGTAGCTTGTGATTACTTCAGCACACGCATTTGCAAATGCTCTGTTGAATCTGTTTTATACCAAAAACAAACTGTACAGAATTGGGAAAGAAATTAGTTATTTTTAAGCAAAAGGCTTTTCTACCGTCAAATTATCTCCTCCTTATGGACACAGAGAGGAAATTAAAATTAGTCCAGAGAAGAATCCTGGTTAGGAGCTTCATTTAATACATTAGGATTGTTTCTTCTCTGGGAAGCTTGAACTCACATCCCAGAAAGCATAGAGAACCAAATAAGCATCAAAGAGAAAAATGTAAGCCTGCACTTTGGGATATTTATTTTTATTCAAAAAATCTCAGCTCCAAGGCTGAGGTCCATCAATACCTGGCATTTCGTGTCCTGCTATTCAACAGCAAGAGACAGTTTAAAATAAAGTTCAGAATAATAAATAAAGGGAAGATTGACACGAGTACAAATCACAGCTATAGAGGAGATGCTTTAGACACAATGTGATGGTCAGTCCCTAACATTTAAGGCAAGGACGAAAATAGGGTATAAATATTATAGAAACTGGAGGCTGATAGAAGGCGGCAGGCCAGTATAATGGAATTTCATCTCACAGAGTTATAGCTTTTCAGACAGGAGCTGAAAAACCTTTATGCAAGTATGAAGCAAGCTGAAATTGGTCTTAGAAGTGAGATTTTTTTTAACAGGCGTCCGAACTGTACCACTGTACATTGTGCAGCTGTGCAGATTGGGTAAGAGCTGTGATCCGTGAGCACAGGGATTGCTGATGACTGCTCCTGTTCTTACAGTTGCTGTTTCTAGCAAGAACTCCCGAGAGTCCCGTCGTGCTAGGTGCTGTATGTTTACAGAGCAAGAGGCTCAGCCTTAGAGGGCAGGCATACATCAGTTGAAGTACGTTACTACACCAAACTCAGTCATTACTCATTTTAGAGGTGGAAGGTGAGTTCCAGGGCAGTTATGGGATAGATCTCCTGGATCTGCTCAGCACCAAGTGAGCAGCTGCTCCGTCGACCCTTCATCTCCAAGTTAGGCAGCTCAGAGACATGTAGAATTCTGATTTGAATCTCCAAAAAGAGATGAGACCTAGAAGAGGTTTTCCAGAAGCCTTTCAGTTAAACACAAAGCTGCTTATGCAAACAAAGAGCAAAATACTGGGAGGAAAATGGGGGAAAGGGCTGAAGTGGGGTTAATTTTTTGTGTCTAGCTGAGGGCCAGAGATGGGTGCTTTCTTTTATTGGGTATTTCCACCAACCCTTCTCCTGGAGATGGACAGCTAAGCCAGCTCAACCGCTTAGCGTAGAAACTCTCCCCTCTTCTGTCATGCACATGTTTTATACCTCCTATGTGCATACCCAGTCTTTTCTGTAAGTGCAGGGTTGTCCTTTCTACGCATGTATTGAAGGCCGGTACTCAGTCCTCCTGCAGAGCCTGGCAAGAATGAGCATTTAGGCCAGCTCAGGTGTCCTGGTTCGGGTCACAGATGTGCGTTCCCCAGTGCAGGCACTCCAGGATGCTCCTCAGGGCTTCAGGTGCAGCAGGTGAAAACTCAGGTGTCCCCAGTCACATTTCAAAACCGTCGCTGAAGGTCAGTGTTCTTCCTGATGAGTAATGGTAGCAAAGCTGAAGGGCTCATATTCAACCTCTGGAGAGCATCCTTTAATCTTGATTTCCTCATCTTTGGAAAGAAAAGAAATAACTGCCGCCTTTCAGATATACTCAGTGTGCTGAGCTATGCCAAATGCATCGGGATCCTTGACTGGAGTGGACAGTCAACTCAGTACCAGAAGTTTAATTACACTCATAAAAGCAAACGGGGCTTATATTTATTGACATAAATAGTAATTATTATTTCTACATTAGTAATGTTTATGTAAATGATGTATGTTTTAAAAATAGGTAAACAGATTATTTGTAGAAAGGCATTAAATTATGCAGACCTTGCTTTTAGGACATGGTCTCTGAAGGCAAAAACACATGACCTTCAGTTAGTGACATTGGCACAAGTTACACAACCATTCCCCAGTCACCACTGAAATGGGATGGTTTGCAGAGGATTTCACACTACAGATTCATTGCTGGCAAGGACAGAAAACTGAGACCTCTCCCTTCAGGTTTTGTCCTGCCTCCATAGTTTGAACCTTTCTTTATAAGATTTGTAAAAAGGATGGTTTTAAAAGCTCATGAGCTTTATGTCTTCTTCGGTTCCAGCAGAGGAGTTCATATGTCACTACAGAGTTATCAAATCACATAAATGAGAGTTTTATAACACTGCAAAATGGGTTTCATTATGAAGACTGTATTTAGCACTTCACTGCTATCTAAATCATGCCGATCACGAACCTTCTGGTTTTTCCATGCATATCTTTATATTAGATGCTTTTCACAGATATTCCCCTTAACTTGCCTTTGAGAGCAAATGCAGGTTGTGAAAACAAGGCTTAGCTCCTCACCAAACGCTGTCTTTTAGTTCTGTGCAGTGCCTCTCTCCTGTGCTTCTTTTCTGGAAAAATCTGTCTGAGGCTGGAAATTGCCTCAGATGTGCCAACTTGAAATGGGAAAATCCCAGTTAAGCCAGATTTTTAATTATTAAATTTTCTATTAGTATGTTGAAGGTCAGTGGAACTGCCCCACTTTTCAGGAAGCTCTGAGCAATTTCACCTGATCTTATATTTTAGCACTAAATCCATATTTATTAAAGGATTTAGCAGGCAGGTCAGAACCAGCTAAAGCTCTGATTCTGCATCACATGAATGCTAAAGCAAAATGTTCATCTGCATTGCTCTTCTTTAAGCTGGAAAGCTTTAAACTGTTGTCAAGCCAATTTTAGGATTTTGGGGGGATAGGGGTAAACATGTAAAAGTGGATTTGCCATAAATGAAGCACAAATTTGCATCGTTATCCCTTTCCTAACCCAATTCTTCAATGTAGTGTGAAAATAATATGAAATTCTGGATTCCGGTGTTGGAAGCTACCATGTCTGTGATATCAATTAAAAAGGGCCACGAACAAAGCATTACACTGGTGGCTAGTGTTTGATAGGTTTCTTTTCCCACTTTTCTTTTGAAGTATCAAAGGCAATATAGCAGACTTTTTATTCTTAAGGGGACAAATTTGGGTCAGTTTTTAGCAGGACATGCAAAAGAAAAAAAAGAAAGAATCAGGTACAAGGTTTTTATTTGTAGGACTAATTGCTTTAGTATTCTTACTTATGAAGTGCTGTTAATGGACAGTGACCTCATTACACCTGGCACAGTGCAAACACAGAACAAAAAGGATGATCTTGGCCTCAGATAGCTGAGATTCTTAAGCATTAAATGAACAACAATCAACAGAGACATGCTGATGGAGGTAGAATAAAATTACAATACTGTTTTCGTCAACACAACATGGAGAAGTTAAGGCACGTCAGCAGCCACTGTCATGATTTTGGGTAGATTTCAAGGTGGATTAGGATTTTTAAGAGAGCCTTGAGGAATTCTGAGGCAGCCTTTACAGACCAGAGGGAGGTTTGTGATGCACCTGAGACCCCTGCGTGAAGCACCCAAAACTCAACAGTGCCTTGAGCACAGTGTGCTCCAGAAGTTCTCGATGAAAGTGGTTTCAGGTGAATCATCCTCTGGAGCTACCTGTCTTTCCACCTCGACCCATGGAGGGCAACTAGGCTCAGTTCAGTTCTTCAGGTAAGAGTGTGATATAAGGTGAGGTGAAATCCAGGCAATGGAAGACACCAATCCTAGCCAGTAACAAGGCAAAAAGTCAGATGGTAGAGTAGAAATGAACTTGATTCCACAGATAAAAATCTGCATCCATGAATCAATTAACATCCGTCAGTGCCCTCTGGTAAGTGCAAGTGTTAGGGAGGAAAATACAGGATATTGCTCAAAGTCCAGGTATTTCCCACAGAAGGTACATGGGCTGATTGTGCCTTTTGAGAACAGCAGGCTTCATATTTGCTCTTAGAATTGGGCACCAGATTTGCTCAGAAGATCCCCTTCCTGCAAGGAACTATAGGTGGCTTTCAGAGCTGTGCAGCAAGATGAAGTAAAACACCATAAATAACAGTGCACCTCATGGAAAGGAGAAGGAATGGCTAAGCTGTTCATACGAACAGTGGAAGAGATTAAAGATGAAAGGAAATATTTAGTCACCTTTTGAGAACAGCTGGTGTGACAATATTTAACAGGCAGGTCTTTTATGCACAAGCACAGCGTTCTAACTAAGCTTAAATAGGCAGGAGCAATATAGTGAAGCTGGCCAGTCTGTGAATACTGTAATAGGAGAATTAAAAGCTTTCCTTCTCATTTGTTCACGCAGCTCAGATGGTAGCTAATCATGTCCTCTAATTTTAACAACTGAATTGGGTAATGTACCAAAAACATGCAGCTTGTAATAAGAACAGAGGTGGCAAATTCCATCCCTGGGACCGAATGAGGAAGAAACGATTCAGCCTTTTCTCTAAATCAGCATTAGTTGTCTTGAGCTGCCCAAAAAGATCTGTATTTAAGAGGAAACTTAATCTGAAATCCATTTTGATCGTGTCTGTGAGTGCCACCAGAAAAGTAAAAGCTCCTCTGACTATTTAATCACCCGTTAGAAACCTGTGAGCATTGAAGAGCGCCAGGTTATAAAGGGCCAGGGCGTGCAGCAGGACGTGTGTTGTAAGGCTATTTAAATTGTATGGTTCCCATCTATCTTTAAACTGGCAGCTAAATGGAAGATTTAGATTTGAGAGTTCCTGGCTCCTGGTTCCCTGTCAGAAATAATTAAACTACGTTTTAGGGAGACTGTCGTAAGTAGTTTGCTTCACAAGTGGTTCTCACAGCTGAGGGTCTTTATTACAGCTCTTGAGGCCTGGGAATCCAAAGCACCCTATATATCCATTATATCTGAATTGTACATTCATAACCTGGAGCTCTCTTGCGTGCGTGGGTGGTGGTATGGCTGGGGTCTCAGCTGGGTGGGAGATGAAACCCAAAATGTTCCCCGCGTTCCCATTCAAACCTAAGATCTGTTTGGTTTAGCTCATTCAGTGCGCGTCCCTGGCCCGCGTGTGCGAGGCTGTCCTTGGCAGCATGATGTCTGGGAAATATTTGAGTCGAGATGTAAACGTCCCAGTGGGTTTTCCATCCCTTTTCATAGGAATGACTCCACAGAGATTCTGCCTCTCTGAAAGTGCTGTTTTTTTCCCTCTTCACCATTTTTGAATGTCACTCCATTATCCTAGTTTCACACCTTTAAATAACTCCAGGAAGGCTTCTGACTGTCACTCAAAATAGCTTCCTTTTGTCCCTGCTTTTTGTGCCTGCACAACCAACCTGTGGATATCTGACCTGCTGTCATTTCCCTGTATTTATCAACAGGACACTAGACTGGGTATCAGGACATCTAGGAGGTCCTGTGCCTGTCACAGAGTTCACATATACCTGTAGATCCACCACTTTACTTCTTTATGCCTTGATTTCTTTATCTGTGAAAAAAGAAATAACATCAAAACAATAACTCGTATCTAGACTCATTAATTTTCGCAAATCAAAGATGAAATATAAAAAATAGTAAAGTCCTTAAGATGTTCACGTAGACTTTGGAGTCACAAGGAGCCGAGTCCTCCAAGATGCCAGTTTTCCTGTCCATCACTGGAGATATTTGTCTCCTGAGAATTTCAGAGCTCCACAGTCAGCAGCGGAGGTTATTTGCAGTGCACATCGCTGAGCTTGAGGATACCAGTGCTATCCCCAGTTTGGAGATGGGACCCTGAAGATCAAGCTGGGAAATGGGACATAATGAAGAGTGAAGTAACCAAGCTGACATTCTCTGGGTTGCTTGGTAAACTGGGAGCAAAAAAAAATTGTATGTTATTTAGTATTCAGAGGTGCAAAGTTCATCACATAGGAATAAAGAATGTAAACCAATAACGAGATGAGTGGTTTCAGTCTAACACTAGAGCAGCCAGCAGCTCTGTGGTGGAAGACTGCTTTGTAGCACCAAAATACTTTTCTAGTTTGGGCTTAAATACGAGCAGTCTCAGACTTCGGACTTTCTCAAGGCATTTCTTCTCAGCTAGCTGAAATTTTAGTACCATAAATCTAGCTTTTTATTTTTTATCTGATGTTTCCTTTATCCTCCCCCAGACTTTGTTCATCAATTCAGCCAAGGAGAGGCTCTTTTTTTGTTGTTTTTTAGTGCAGTTTTATTGCTACGGTAGCTAACTTGCAGGTTCTGTGTGTTCACATACTGTCCTGCCCGGCCCACACTCCATGGCAGTGCTGTCTGGCGCTTGGGGCAGGGGACGGAAAAAGCACACAGCTGGGCTCCAACCCTTTAGCACGTCGATAATTGCCCATCCCTTATGTTCATCATGGGGACTGTAGTATGATATTACCTCCCTCACATCTAGGAGCTGTGAAAATCTGTGTCTCGGTGCCAGGTGCAAAGTACAGACTTCTCACAGCAACTTGAGTCCTTCCTCAGCCACGTCTTAAGTGTTTGATAGTGTAATTTCTACTGACTCCCAGTAAAATTTACACTAGATTCTGTTACAGTTAGGCAGCAAGTGGTATGTGCGCATCATCGGTTTAAGCACCCAAGATGCCTAAATACTTGCGCAAGTTTGACTCTAAATGGGACAGACAAGTTCCTGAGTGTCTTAAGCACGTTTGAACTCCAAAGTGCTTTCATTAGAGATTCAGATATATAGGACTAAATATTTGAGAGGATTTGGAGACATCCAAGGCATTGCAGCCAAAGGAGTTCATCTGGAAACTGTTCCATCACCCTGAGCTGTACAGGAAACAGGAGCTAGATGTTGTGTTCATGTCACATTTGGAGAATCAGATGTTTTCTAGACATGCAAAGCATCACTATTAATACTATCATAGTTGCCACTGTCTAAAGAACTCTCTCTGATCCTTGGAGACAAGAGTCCATTTCAGCAGAAGGGGCTGAAGACCTTCCAGCTCTCTTCTATGGTGCAGAACTTTCCTCCTGGAGTTGAAGTGGATGTTCCAGCCACAGGTCTAGAGTGTGTCAAGAGTCCCCAAACAACCCAAGCTTTCTCTTACTGGTGGTATTAATTAGCAAAAGAATGAAGGCAACTTAAGTAAGGCTGAATTTCAGTCAGGTGTGATGTGAATGCAGGCTAAGTAGAATGTAGAGTTAGAATGTACCCTCAGCAAGTTTGCTGATGACACCAAACTGGGAGGTGTGGTAGATACACCAGAAGGCTGTGCTGCCATTCAGCGTGACCTGGATAGGCTGGAAAGCTGGGC
>Ga0065711_1033110_pt1 | contig 26096 bp, 14 predicted proteins | sample Hoacrofraction12_FD_59098 | JGI IMG/M metagenome (GOLD analysis project Ga0065711, IMG submission 59098) | Hoatzin crop microbial communities from Cojedes, Venezuela - Epithelial fraction 12 v2 (version 2) | ecosystem: Host-associated > Birds > Digestive system > Esophagus > Crop | place... | reverse complement strand
AAAAAAAAAAAACTTTTTTTTTTTTTTTTTTTTTTTTTAAATGGCACCCATCTCACATTTCATATTTTATTTATCTTCAGTGGCCTAAACCCTGAGTGTGCTTTACTTCTGCAGTTAGACAAACTTCATTTGTTTGGGCAAACTCCGATATTATTCATAAATGTAATTCAGCTTAGTGTGTTCTGACTGTTATAAAAAAATCACAGTGATCCCTGGGACACTTTCATAGTCATCCCGCAAAACAGCAGTCAGGATTGCTGCAGGTGCCACAAAAAATGGATACCACTCAATGACCAAACGTCATTAAGCAGCAATACAGCAAGTCTTCCATCTTCAGTTAGGAGGGAAATACAGAAGAAACTTTTCTTTCACAGGGGATTCCAAACACAAGGTCCTTGTATCTTCTCTTTACATGACTCCACAACTTCTGGAGCTATTAAGCGCACTCACCTCTTTGAGATTTCAGTGCCATACTTCGGGAAGCCAAGCGCCCCATCAACCGGGATACAAGAAGCTGTAAATCCAAGCCCCACGAAACAGCAACATCTGGTAGGCCATAAGCAGTGACGGAAAACTTGTAGCCCCACTCATTATTACTGCTGTCAGAGTGAAAGAGAAACTGCAGCCGTGGGCCAGCCTTAAAGGTCACTTTCTACAGAGCAACAAAACAGTCATTTTGCCAAATGTACATGACAGGAAGACGTTTCAGGGTAATGAATTTCCTTCAGCAACTGTGGCTTTTGAGTATTACATTCTGTCCATAACAGGTCTAATTTCCCCCACCATCTGAATGTGAAACCCACCACACTAAGCAGATAAAATTTCTATTCAATAGCTTAATGAGAAATTTCATAGATGATTGAGCTTTAGAAGTCAGAGCCATAAAACAATAGAGAAGCATCCCATTCGAGTAGGTGTCACTGAAGAAAGAGCGTAGCTGCAGCAAGCACTGTGCTTGTCTCACAATGTAATAAAATGTGAGGGCAGAGTGTCAACGAGTAAGTTTTACCCGTGTAGTTACTGCTAGCTAGACACGTTTATTACTTTTCATTTTGACTGACTACTCCTTTGATAACAGCAACAAAGAGGGATTCTTTACTCATTCACTCCTTTTATTTGCATCACTGCAGACTTTCTTCCCAACCTCCTGCCCCTCACCTTTGAGAGCGAATAAACAGACACACACATGGAAGCACACACGCTTTCAGACAATAGCTTTTCCATAAGAATTTCCTAAGACTGGGTATACCACTTGGTTCAGAATTTTAAAGGTGCTCACCTTAGGCCACTTCTCAGTGCCAACCTTTGTATCGTAACGAGTTTTTGCACCTCTGGCATCTGTAAACTCCAGGTAATCATACCTGTGAAAATTGCAACTCATTACTTCAAATTTACTTTTTAAATTTTGGGGGAAAACATTTGCTTTTGGATTTCCACAAGTGCTTAATCTCAGAGCATCCTGTCACATCTTTCTGAACCACACCTGCATTGCTTCATGTGACTGCTAATGAATTTATTTCATATTTCAATGCAATACTCCCAGCAAACACAGACCTGCTTCATTGCAGAACCTTCCCAACCCTTCAGAATTGGTAATGGGTGCTAATTTTAACATCTGGCATGTGCCTTAACTAAGCAGCAGCTTGATATGCTACCAAGAGAAACCAAGTCAACAGTTTTGCCTAAAGAGAGCAAAATAAATACCAAAAGCAAACTCTGTGGTGGTCACAGCAATATTACAAAACAGATCAAGGCCAAAGGAAGCAAAATTCATACAAACCGCATGTCTGTACATTTGCCAGGAGAAGTGGCTTTCAGCATGTGAAGTCATCCAAAATAACACACTGCATATTACACAGGACAATGAAGAAACTGTCATGGCATGCTTGGAGTGCAAGAAGTACTCCTTGTACATCAAAACACAAACTTCCCCTCTGCAAATGAATACTGGAATCTTATACAGCACAAGACTAAATTACCTCCTTTCAGTTTCACATTTTTCATCAAATTCCACCTCAAAGTAAGTTGCCCCATGACATAGGAAGACTGAGACCTCATGGCAATTATTGTCATAGTTATGAGGCGATTCCATTGTCCACGTCCGCAATACTACGGGCTGTTCCTGCTGCCAGCTTTCCATTTCCATCTGTAGAACAAAAATGCTCTCCTGAGATACAAATGTAAAGCATTTAAAAAAATAAAACTACCACACTAGATTTTTGTGTCTATATTTTCAAGTTGCCAGGTGTACATACAATGTGGCATTTAAGAGTTTACAGCACTGATCTACACCTGAACTAGTTATAAAGACACCCTTGATAATAATGGTAAAGATGGAAAATTCATGTAGTCTACCAGGGCAGGAGACAGCCTCACCCCAGAAGAGTCTACAAGTCTCCAGTGATAACAACAAGAGTCTGGATGACTAATGCAGATTTAAACATCTACACCACAGACATCCAGACTTTATTTGCACCATCACAAGCAATGAAGCTAAATAATGTTAAGCACGTACTATTTTTAATTTATTTTCCTCTTTCATCCTAAGAATCCCTCCTTCCTATCTACCTTCTAGGCTTCTCATTCTGGTTGCACTTTCTGGTCACTTTGCTCATCTTCCATATCAGCACAGATATATTGCTAGTTCTTCACTCAATACTTCATTACACACATCACGCTGTTAGAAGATTTCCAGCTCCTTTCAAACATTCAGCAATAGAATCACCTAAGTTTTCTATGTCCTTCCAGCAATTTTGCTTTTGCTTCACGCTTCACTGTACATAATAGTGCCTGTATCTTTAGTTACCTTATGAGGCTCACTGCAAAGGCTCTTCAGTGGTTCTATCAAAGTGCTGAAACCCTGTAGCAGAGTACAGTACGGAATGTCTAAAGTGCAAAAATCCAACAAGAAGATGACCTAGGAGAAAACACAGGTCTCATGAAAATGCATGTACTCATAGCCATGCTGCCTGGGAATAGTACAAAATCCCGATGTTCACTTACCAGCTGACGAGTTGCCATAGCAAAGACAGAGTTACTTATTTTTTCTACTATTGTTTTGCCACTATATTGAGATAAAAGTGACTGCAAAATCGTTCTGATATTTGACAGGAACTGGCCCACATCTAAAGAGAAAAAAAACCCTTAATAGCCACCTTATGGATTTGCTACCACAACCTGCTTTATCAAACACTTAAGTGCATGGTGATGTGTACAAGACGACAGACAGCAGGAAAGGCATCTGCTGCCCCAAGGCAGTGACACTCAAGAGTGAAAACAGTTCAGAGAAGTTTTCTGTGATATTTCTATTGTGGAAACAAGTCATGTTTATCAATGACATTAAAAAAAAAGTGATGAGTAGTTTAGCCAAACACGTCAAGTTTGTTGAAACAATCTCAGTGTACCAAATAGCCTCCTCTCTGTGTAAACTTATGTGCAGCTTAAGTACAAATGAGGCTAGTAATTTTTAGCTACAGACCTACTCCATTTCAAAAGGTAAGACAGGAACACAACAAACTTCTTTATACAAAAATAACAAATGTGAAGTAATTTCACTTAAAATTACATCTCCATTAAGTACTTGGCCCAATTAACTACTCAATACTGAGCTGCTGCATTAAAAAAAAAAAAGAGTTCAACTAAAAAATCCCATAGCAAAACCCCCCTTAGAAGTATCCAGCTTCTTAAGTTCCTTTCTTCTTGCTATTACAATCATCTAGGAAAACATATATCACCATAGAGGAGCTTATCAAAATAAGGGAAATCTAAAGAAACCAATATGTTCAAACATAATGCTGTAACAGTACTTTTTTCCCCAGTATTTGACACCCAAAACTTACTGAAATGTTTTCTGAAGATTCTCCCAACATAAAATTATTGGTATGGTTAAAATCCTAAGTTGCTCAATATGCCTACAAATTCCTTCCTAGAGATATTAGAAATGCTATGACAGTTACAAGTATGCCTCAGGCAACCACTGGTGAATGCTTATTACACTGCAATTTGCAAAATCACATTTTAAAGTACTGTATTACACCACATCTAATTCTGTATTCAATCCCAGCACTTACAGTTTTTAAGTATTTCTACAGCAAGATCCTTGGTTGAATTATCGCTACCCTTAAGTTGCAGGTAGCACCATGAAAGGAGGCTACCTTGAACAGACCAGAATAAGGAAGACAAGACTGTGCCGCTCTCTTGCTGTGCAACATCCAGCATCATCATCTCACACTGAAAAATAAAGAATGTAACAAAAAGATATCCTCTTCTGCTGCAGAATGACACACAATATGTAATAAGTAAACTGTGATGGACATGATCATCCCACTCACCCCACAAAAAAGATTAAATGCAGCTGACAAGCAGCAGATAACACCATGAAGCAACTCATGTATTTGGTTTTGATAAATCGCAATTTCAAGTAGGAATAGCTACATATGAGTCACTCAATGTTCTCAGCACATTTTTTCTGCATATGTAAACGACCCTCCTCCATTTACACCTCCCCTAGTGGCATGACCGATTCTAACCTCTCAATATGGGATGATTACTTCTGTTTCCTAGAGTTGACAGGGTGCCATAAAGTCTTTCCAACGTTATAGAAAAATTCTTCATCTTCTACATTCCTTACTCTACTATTATGAAATGTTAATGCTTAAAGGAAAATATTTCAATCGGTTGGAAAACCTAACCCTACAGACTTGGACAGCCATGAGTAGTTTTACCCAGCAGAACAGGAATGCTAGCTCTTTAGCATACATCTCAGGCATGCAGTTGTGTTTGAATGCATACAAAAATCACAGCAAAGACGCAGGAAGAGAAACAGTGCAAGGAGAATTACCTCTCTTGCTGCCACTAGCAGCAGGGTATCCATGACTGACAGCACTTCACTTATGTCAAAATTTGCAGAAACTCCTTTCTCTGGTAATAATAAGAGGCCACCAGGATCTTGATCACTACAAAACAAAGATCTTCTTACTAGCCAACAAGTGGCACAGTTCCAAAATACAAATTAAATTATCCTTGTCACATATCTGTAGGGATCCTATTGCATCTTTACTACAAAAATCAAAAGTGTTTGGGTTCTGATGACTCCAAACTGATTAAATCAATACCAACCATCACCATGGACAAAGAATCAGTTAAAAAATTGGAAGACAGTCTAGGACAGGCCTATAAGCAGTATACTGTGATTTCAGCACCACCTGTTATCCTTGGACAATGTTTTATATAGCTATTCAGTTAATAAGCATATTAAGTAGCAGTATTCTCCTTTTTAAATCAAAGGCCATTGCTTATTTTTGAGAGTTATTTTCCAGAGTAATAACATTTCTAAAAAGCAGTAAGTATGGATTTATTAACAGATGGTGGTTATCAGACAATTATTTTCAATTTCAAGACCCCTTACCTAAAGTGAGTACACAAGGATCTGAAGGCAAGATGTACAGATTGCTTATGTTCTTGCTCTGTGATATTTTTCTAGAAAAAAGAAAAAGATTTATTTTTATGGTATGTTCTGTTTCCCTCCTCTGTGAGAAAGAATTATAATTTCTGCGGTCTACTATTCATTTTTGGTAAGAAAGACAGGGTTAACTTCTCTTTCTTTAAATAAACTGCAGAGAGAGAGAAGCGGGAGGCTAAAAAGAGGCAAAGAAAAAAAAATGTTTTTACTTTAATGGGACAAAATATGCAACATTTGACAACAAGAACTCAGATTTGTCCTATTTTCTGCATAAATAAAGCAGGTACTAAACAATCAATTTCTCATTTCATGGCTTACCATCATAGTGAAGAGCTGGTGTCGCCTAGTCTGTCTATCTGGGAAAAAGATTGCTGCTCCACTAAGTAAGGTGTTCTTAACTTCCTCTTTCAGCATTTTCATTGGCATGAAGTTACTGTCCCCCATATCCACTACTGCTCATACAAAAAGGAAACAAAATTACAAGTTCAAATTAATACTCCATCTAACATGCTAGAGGCATAATTCAATTAAATGTGTTATTTTACAGAACTTCGATTCCTCGCAACCCCATTACACACATAGCAAGTGAGGGGAAACTTTCGATGTCTAGCAAGAAAGATTTTTCTACATATATATATTTGTTTATTGAGTAAATTAAATCTAGGAATTTTAAGACTTGACAACTATCAAATCCAATAAGGTTTTCAAGATGTGACAAATTCCATATAAACTGGTTTATCTCTAGCTTGCTTTTCAGGAGACTGTTAGGTAATTAACAAAAAAGTACTTGAATAAAGAGGGTACCATCCTACTTCCACTGAAATCTAACGTGTAATTCCCATTCTCTCCACTGGCTCCAGAAGCTTCCCTGTATTTCTGAAAACCTTACAGGCTCCTTGTAAGATCATTTATATTTACATGAAATACCAGAAATAAATGAACCCCAGTAACATTATAGTTAAAGGATCACATTCCCAGTTGGTTCAAGCAGGTGACACATTCAAAAGAAGTTTTCTGTTGCAGCTGTTTCCAGACCACATATTGTCAGAAAGTCTATAAAATCATTTCACAGGGTCAAGGAAAGTTTCACTGTCATAGGCGCACTAGCACACACTGACCTGAAGAAGAAACAGAGCAACAGTAGCTGACTTCGCCTCTAGGAATAAATATCTTTTCCCAAATTATAACTATTGTAACACACTTCTAAGCCAGAACAGACAAAACAGTTCATATATTCCATATAAATTACCTTCACACAAATGTCTGTAAAGCTCTTCTGCAGCTTCTCTGTGACCAAATGTTTTGCTCTGAGAAGTTTCTTGAGGTTTAGCAGTTTTATTGTCTCCAGTAAGTACAGAGAAGCAGCTCTGGAGAAGCTGCAGTAGCAGTGTTTGAGCAAAGATGCATTCTTCCCTTGGGCTGTAAAAAAGCATAAAACAAACAGAAGCAAAAACTAGAAAAGCAGTGACTTTCACAGCATTATCTGTTTGGTGCAAAAGAGCTCTCTCAGATGGATAAAAAACACTGAGTAGAGAGCACACAGCCAAAAAAAGTATAGCTACCAGCTAAATTAATCTACATCTCCAGCTTCTATATAACATTATAGTTAAAAAAACATATGGCAGCAGTAAGAAAATGTTATTTATGGAAATGATGTAGTTTAGGAAGAAGAAACTGCTGCAACTAGACTAAGCACACTTTATTTATACATACACACACAGATTAGTGCTTCAATACACAGCAAAGAAGTTACTTACTTTTGGTTAAGTTTATTGTAAAAATTCCAGAACAGCTGCAAATCAAGGCCTGTGAAATCTAAAAATGACTTGTATTTTAATCCACTCTCCTTCTGTTGAACCTTAAAAAGGCAAAGAAAATGAAGGATTAGAAAATTAACTCTACACAGAACATGTTTATAAAAAGTAAGTCCCTGAGCACTTGGCTTAAAGCAGCCTAGTTTCCTATAAACTTGCAGCTAATGTGAATTCCAGTATAAGTTCTTTCATGGATATTCCAGTATCTAAACGTGACAGTTCATGATGAAACCTTCCCCATCACAGAGCTACTAACAAGGACTCTCTCTCCTCTTTCCAGATGCCTAGTGCCTCATCCCTGCCCTCAGCCATCAAAAGACTTTACAAATTCTACCTCGTCTGGTTTGATTGAAATTAAGTAAAAGTCAAAAGGAGACTGCCCATGGTTCAGAATCAGAGTCGAAAAGGCACAGAGGCATGCACTGTATGAACAAAACATGGTTTTGACATGTGTCCTCAGCGCATACCAGCCATCTCTCGTAACTGTATACGTCTCACCCTAGGTATTTACAAAATTATTTCAGATAAAAAGAGGACATGTTTTAATTGACGCAACTTTTCTAGCTACCTCTCCAAGCACTTTTCCCCATGCTTGATTCAGAAATACCCACATTATCTAGCAGGTAGCAGAGCATCCCTCTGTTGTATGTACTTCACCCAGCATTGTAACCTGATGCTGGAAAATGGTGCTTCACTTTCTCCTAGACCCAAAGTGAGCATATTCCTAGTCAACTTCGGTAAACATACACAGAAAGCTATTTTACAGAAATCATTTTTTTCTCCACAGCATGGTTTTAACAGTTACTAGTACCTGGTAGCAAGACTTCTCTCTATCCATTCACAATTACTGTTGGCATAGCCTTATTACTTCTAGCATGGTAAATACACACTTTAAAAGACCTAAGAAGCAAAAATACCAGGTCCTGTGCCAGCTGCTGGGTGAAATGAAGAGTCTTCAGGAGAAGAGTTGTGCCACAAACTGTATCATCATCAGTTTTCCTGCACTGCAAGCAGTTCATGCTCCTGTTGGGCTCGTCTCGCATAGGCCGGAGATACCCAAGAACATTCAGGCCTTGAACTCCAAGCCGTTCTGCTGTGTCTTGTCTTGTGCACAAGAACTTTATCATCAAGTACTAGAAGGCAATAAACACAACTCAAGATTTGGTTCTAAAAGTTAGTACAAATTTGGCTTTTAAAAGACATGAGTGCACATATGCAATGAAACTGCAGGTGGGGTGGGGGGGCAAGCCTTATTCTCTGTCAGTCACCCCCAGCGGCTTAAAACACTGAGCCTGAGATTCAGGCTAAGCTTGAACTCTCCCCACTTCCAAAAAAGTCACAGTGATCATTCTGTGACCTCTACAAGCATCTGCAAAATTAGTTATTTCACTACTAGTTCCATTCATTGAGCATTCTCTGCTCCTTGGCTCTATAGTCACAGCATTTCTGCAGGTTAAAAAAATATTAGCAGCATTTAAAAGCAAGCAGAGGATCAGTAAGTAATATTGAAAGCATACTTCTATGCAGTCTGCCCACAGTGAGGGACAGAACATCAAGGGGTGCTGAAGGGAACAGAAAGTTCTGCCATCCAAAGGTGCTTGGTAACTCCACTCACTCATAAGTGACAGTGAGTATGGGTTACACAGACAACAGCAGAATGTGTTAGCACGCAGTGACGGGTTTAGAAACATTCCCAGTTGACTTACAGTCGTGTCACCACTTCTGCTAATTCCCACAGTACAAAAAAGGACTGGGGATCTACACAACAGCTGACTCCAGAAACAAGCTAAATGCAAAAGTTTCCTACTTAAGCACTACAAATCAAACCTCATATTCTGCCACTCTCAAAACAGAGAAGTCCCACATTCCTCAAGGAAGTCAACCTAACTGATGGAACTGCCTAGTGATTGTCCCGTAAAACAAGGGTTGAAGAACCTGGCTCTGAAAAAATAAATGCTGTAACTATGCAGTAGTTAATCCATCTAGGTATTAGACTAAATCACCAATCATGTCATCCTTTTTAGAAATATTTCCTCATGATAAAACCACTGGTGTGTGCATTATCACTTAATTTTGCATTAAATTTGATCCTGAAGCACCATTTAATTACAGCTATATATGTGTGCATACAGAGAAAAAGAACATAACTCAAAGAACAAAAGTTAAATAATTTGTTTAACTAGAAGCCCATTGATCTTTTACCTCTACCCAGCACAGTTCTCCTTGCACAAAAAAAAGTTATGCCTATTGCAACTGGCATTACAACAAAGCACAGAGCTGAGCCTCTGCTCATTGAGACTGGGCCAACGGGTTTTCATGGTTCCTTACTTGGGAAATTCTGCATTGCTGCATTTTGACATCAACTTCATCCCACTCTTCTTCCACTTCAAACCAGCCAACAGGATCATCATCTCTCAAATCATCACATGAACAACTGCTTCTATGTATAAAAGAATGTAACAAACTTTGTAAAGGAAAGGTTTAAAAAAACTGCAAAGCTATTGATATGTTTCCGAAGCATTTTTTGCATGTTATATCTATAAAGATGAGTGAGAGGCAACACAAACTTTCACGTACCCAAACTCTAGTACATGCAAGGTAAGAAAATTAAGGAAATCTTTTTAGTCATGGCCCCTAACCTCCTCTCACTCCTAGACAACAGTTTTGAGAAAGTAATTTAATAAAGCTCAATTAACCTATGATCTTCCTCTAAACTATTCCTTCTATCAGCGCCCTGCACCTCAAGTAGTAAGTTTCTTCTATCCCTTGTTAAACAGGTCTTTAAATCAAGACACTGAAGACAATAGCTAGATACGTATTTCCTCAAACACACCAAATCGAGGTTCATTAAAATCAAACAAGTAACAATTAAATGATGCATAGTTTTTAAGCCATTTGGAACAATTCTCAGCAGTTCAAGTGGCATTGCAACAAGATCCAATATAATATGATATAAAATAGTAATATGAAGAACTTCTTTACTTTGAGAGTGACGGAGCACTGGAACAGGCTGCCCAGAGGGGTTGTCGAGTCTCCTTCTCTGGAGATACTCAAAACCCACCCAGATGCGGTCCTGTGCAACACACTCTAGATGATCCTGTTTCGGCAGGGGGGTTGGACTAGATGACCCACAGAGATCCCTTCCAACCCCTACCATTCTGTGATTCAGTGATTTCTTTTACATGTATTCATTACAAAGAGTCCACCTATACCTGTTTTTTAAAAATTGTTTGAACTCCCGCAGCTTCCATTTGTCATAGCTTTCAAATCTTTTGAAGTGTTCCTCTGCGTGGAACTTCTCCGAAGCACTATTATAAGCAAACACCAGCCCACACTGGGCCCCAATGGCACCTCTTCGGACCTAAAAGAACAAACCCAGAGCAACATACTAAAAAGCTGACAACAACAGAAGGTGTAGCTTTCACAGAAAAAAAAGTTATGGAAAGCAACTAAATACCAACAATACTGATCTCTGGAACTGCAGTTTTCACCTAAAGAAAAGTGAAACAGATTTAGAGAAGTGTTACGAAGACTTCTGTAACTCACTGAAGGAGGATCATGTATATGGTTAGTACCTGCTACATTTATCACCCTGCTAGCACCCTAACATTAACCAGAGTTCCAGATATTAATGCTCATTCTAATTATGCGTACTTTTTTATTTAAAAAATCCCAAACAACATTAAGTATCCCAGTATCACTACACTGCAAAACAGCTTAGCTGCCTCGCCTGCTCCAATTAGAATTTACTTGTCAGAAGTCCATCCATGTTTAATTCTTTTTGACACTCAAATATGCTTCCCTGTTCAGGAATTAAACTACTGATTTGCCTTGAATAAATAAACAAATTCAGCTGAAGAAATCTCACTGAAGTCTTGTCCTGGCTGTGAGATTTAACCACAAGATCTTGCTTTTAAACCAGGTTAAAACTGTGCCAACTGTTCAAATGACACTGATGTCTCTAAAAAGAACTTGAAAGATCCTACATTTAATCTGAACTCACATGCTATATATCTTGAAATCTACCATTCACAGAGCTGAAAAATTATTTTGAGTATAAGGTATATAATTCTACAAATAAATCCATACTCTTTAGAGCGAAACCATACACCTAAGGCTCACTGACTCGAGTATATTACAAGATATAGACAAAAGCAATAGAAAACAAATGTCTTTACTACATGCTTGTAGTACCCTGAAACAATTTAAGAGTTCCATTTCCTTTAAGTTCCCTGTGACTTACATAAAAGTAAAACCCAAAAATAACACTATTGCATGACTAATTTAAATTTTCAGTTAATCCAAAAAAAAATTCTAATTCAACTTTACCATTAGGAAAAAAAGCAAGTCTTCTACTTGAAAAAGCACAGAGTAACCACGTACCTTTATTCTAATTTGTGTCACTTGAAATGAAGATTCAGTTCCGGTAGAAAGAATGATACTTGCTCTAGTCTTCCCAGTTTCAGTAAGAAAACCTAAAGCAGCAGTGGGAATGGAATGAGGTTGGAAGGACTGCTAGCGCAAGCTGTTCGAAAGAGAGGAGTGGACTAAAGGGGGGAAAAAAACCCATGATGCTTTTCTAGTGAAATGCTCATTAGGAAGTGTTTCCAAATAAAAGAGTAAAAGACAAGTGAAGAAAAGCTTGTATCATGTTATTATACGCTGCCACAGAGCACATACAGATGTCTCCAGCCTGTGTCTCCCCAGGGAATGCAGTATCTACAGCTATTTCAAGAGTGTTTCCCCACCGAAGTTTACTAGTAACTCCCAAATATTACTTTGGCTTATGGCTCTGTTCACCGATATAAATCACTGTTCCTCAGACTGTGATCCATAAAACATCAGAAGACAATCCACAAAATAACTAAACAAACTCAAAACAATAAACACGAGCAAAAGGAGGGGTAAAATAAGCATACAGAATGTGCCAAATTTTCTATCATAATAGCTTTCATTTATCACTAGCACTGCACAAGACATTAAACAATTATTTTAAAAAAGATTACGTGGCATTTCACTTAAAATGCAGGTCAAGAAACACAAATCTCTATGTTGTATCCAGTACATAAAAACATTCCATTAACAAAGACAGGCTTTAAAGAAGAACTAATAGTTACGTGCAGTCAGTGAAAATTTCACTGGTTTCTACCATCCCTCTCCATCAATATTTGGGAAACCAGCAGTGAATGAATCATGACTTCAACCCACAAAATGTGCTCTAAGATAATTTTCTTTGTGACAGCTCATTGCTCACTTCCACGTAAAAGATCAGTAATCCTCTCCAAAATCTAATCTTTTGTTTGTTTGGTTTATTTTGACAATAAACTGGCTCCCGAGAAATTCACCTTGTTATAAAATAGAAATTACATGTTGTTTTGGTTTGGGTTTGTTTTTAATTATAGATCTTCCATATCATAACACTGTCAAGTAGTACCAAATACATATGCTACAGCACCACAGCACTGTTACCAGCCTTTGTGTCTGGCTGAATATTCTGGATTTTAAGTCCAGGTTCTTACCATCCCCAGTCCATGGCTCTACAAGGAGGTTTTCAGGCCCTGATTTATCTTCTTTTCCCTTTACATCACATGCTTGCAAAGTTAGTCGCAATGGTTTTCCTAAGTAAGAAAATCAACAGGTTTATCAAATTCATAAAATAGAAAGCTATTTGCCAGCTTTAAGTTCTTCACACAGGAAACAAATTTAAAAACTTACAACACTGAGATTTTTACCACTGTCAGACAAAAAAAAGGGGAAGAAACCGGAGTATAAGAGATACATTAATCTAAAATAGCTCAAGTTTCAGATACAGACAGAAGGACAACAAACATCGTGACAACTAACGTTCCTCAACTGTGTGCACACTTTGGAATTCATAATACATGAAATACCACACTTGTCTTGCAAAAAAGCAGCAGCTACTCTGGGAAAAACAAAGCAATTTTCAAAACTTTTGAAACTAAATACTGATACTATGAATATAAAATAATTAATGCATTCTTTGGCACAAGCCAAGACTCCCTGACAAAACACACACTAAAAGGCAAAGGGAAAATTCTTCATGAGAGACTAATGATAATCTCAGAAGCTGACACCTGAGAAAAATACAGATTTATCAAACAAGTACAGTCGATACAGCAAAATCCTGCTGTCATGTCAGACCATGCACAGCTCTACACTGATGACATACTCAGATTAATTTATAAAGTGTATTGGGTTTGCGTGGCAAGGTTTTGGTAGCAGGGGGGCTACAGGGGCAGCTTCTGCGAGAAGCCACCAGAAGCTTCCCCTTATGTCTGACAGAGCCAATGCCAGCCAGCTCCAAGATGAATCCGCCACTGGCTAAGGCCAAGCCCATCAGCGACAGTGGTAGCGCCTCTAGGACAATGTATTTAAGAAAGGGGAAAAAAAACTGCAGCCAAAGATATGAGCAAGACTACATGAGAGGAACAACTCTGCAGACCCCAAGGTCACTGAAGAAGGTGGGAGAGGAGGTGCTCCAGGCGCTGAAGCAGAGGTTCCCTGCAGCCCATGATGAAGACCACGGTGAGGCAGGCTGTGACCCTGCAGCCATGGAGGCCCACGGGGGAGCAGATCTCCACCTGTAGCCTGTGGAAGGGACCCCACGCCGGAGCAGGGGGATGCCTGAAGGAGGCTGTGACCCCATGGGGAACCCGCGCTGGAGCAGGCTGCTGCCAGGACCTGTGGCACCGTGAGGAGAGGAGCCCGTGCCGGAGCAGGTTTGCTGGCAGGGCTTGTGACCCCGTGGGGACCCATGCTGGAGCAGCCTGTTCCTGAAGGACTGCACCCCATGGGAAGGATTCATGTTGGAGGAGTCTGTGGAGAACTGTCTCCCGTAAGAGGGCCCTCACGCTGGAGGAGGGACAGAGTGTGAGGAGTCCTCCCCCTGAGGAGGAAGGAGCGGCAGAGACAACGTGTGATGAACTGACTGTAACCCCCATTCCCTGTCCCCCTGCGCCGCTCAGGGGGACGAGGGAGAAAAAAATCAGAAGTGAAGTTGAGCCCGGGAAGGAGGGAGAGGTGGGGGAAGGTGTTTTAAGATTTGCTTTTATTTCTCATTATCCTACTGTGATTTGATTGACAATAAATCAATTTCCCCAAGTTGAGTCTGTTTTGCCTATGATGGTAATCGGCGAGTGATCTCTCCCTGTCTTTATCTCAACCCAGAAGCCTTTCGGTACATTTTCTCTCCTCTGTCCAGCTGAGGAGAAGGAGTGGTAGCACAGCCTTGGTGAGCACCTGGTGTCCAGCCGGGGTCAACCCACCACAAAGAGTGAAAATAAAAGAAGTGTAAATAGATGCTAATGATGTTACATTTAAAACGTATCTTAAATTTGTGCACGTTTGCAAGAGAGACCACTTCCGGAGGCTAAGCATACAAAAAAGTGTGTTATTGGAAGAATAAAACTACTTGATGTCATTTGCCTTTTATACAATACAAACACTATCACCATCTTGATATAAGGGCCACTATCTACAAAGTTCATGTTTTCTCCCTCTGGATCACAGAATCATTAAGATTGGAAAAGACCTCTAAGATCATCAAGTCCAAGTGTCAACCCATCACCACCACGCCTACTAAAACGCTACCTGGTTCAACTCTTTGACCACAGAAAGCTGATCTGATCACCAACTTTTAGGGCGGTTTAGCTTTGCAGGCTGCATCTTCTCGGCAAGAGTTGTTAACTTAGAAGTCTTCTATATTTTTAAACCCCAGCAGAACAAGTAAAACAACTCAAGGCTGCATATTGTCTTAAGTATGTAAAGGATCCAACAATTATTCATTTACCATATTTATACAGCAGGTTCTGTCTGACTGTTGCCATGGAAGCGATAAGGGACGAAGCCTTGTATGGAGTGTCCAGATGATCGGTGATTGTACAAAGTGAACTTATCACTTTAGCAACACTTCCCCTGGCTAAGGCAAAGGCCAAGAGTGTAAGTTCAACCTCTGGAGTAGTGCAACAACTAGGGAGGGAAAAAAAACAACAGCATGAAAAGAAAACTCAGGACACTTCTGTTTTTAAATAAAGACAAATAATGCTCACATGGAAAAAAAAAAATCTAAGGTGCCTGTTTCTTAATGTCTTTGAATTTCTGAAGATACTCAAAAAGAACGGGTGACTAAAAACGAGATACGTTTGTTATACCAATTCTTCTAAACCATTTTCCACTACATCAAAATACATCAACACAATCTCACCTTGTTATTCTTATAAGGAAGCTATCAACTTCTTCCAAAACATTTGGAGATAAGAAGCTCGAAAATTCTGTGGAGCCCGGTGTTAGGGATAGAGGCGGCATGTGTTGCAGTGCTTTCCTAGTAAAAAGGACAGAACATAAGATCAGAACAGCAGACAGAATGAGAGAAAACAGCCTTCTAAAATTAATTAGGTATTTGAATCTTCACGCTTTTTATGAGTAGGTCTCTACAAATAGATTCTGAATGCAGAAAATCTATTTACACAGAGAATGCTCAGAAAGTAAAAACAGTATTACATTCTAGGTGGGGACAGTTCAATGACTGCTAAGTAATCTTGAATCTCAGTCTCATAATCTCAGATTTATTAAGACAAATAAATCAAGGTATTTTGAACTAAATCTGTGGCAGCACTATAAATTGCTTAGTGTCCAAGTACTGCTTCATTTTAAATAGTTCTAGAATTGAGCAAGAGCCCGTTCATAAAGAGAAAATCGCTTTTAAATTCTTGCAGAACAATTACAGAAACCAAGAGAGAAATTTGTTAGTTCAGATCAGTACTTTGTTTGTTTTCCAAAGATAATCTAACAACGCCTGAACACAGGAATTCTTCAGCAGTTTCAAAGTCCTTCTGTTCAATACTAAAGTTTGGGTTTTTGCTTTATAACTCCAAACACTGAGTTTGTAATTCCTGAAAGCCTATTTTTAGTCAAGATTTCTCCATTGTAACTTCTTTGGGCTTTATTAGCTCAGTATTCATGTTATATTTCTAAAAAAATCTGAACTGTAGCAAAACTGAGGGCTCTCAGTTTTAGTAAAGCTTGCAACTATGAACGTTCCTCAGGCATAAGCACCTATAAAGTTATCTGAACTTTAAAGAGGTTTCATAGATTACCCCAATTAAAAGATAGGCTTAATGGATATGAGCCTACAGTATTCACTAACCTAATGACAGCAGTGCTCTTTAGCATGGTGGCATTACGCTAACTAAGCTGTATAAAAGTTCATGTGGGTGTGTAGCAATTTTATTAGGATTCCAATCCTTCAAGTCATCAAGCAGAAGCGTCTGGCAGTCAAACAAGGAAATGCTGCACAGCAAACAGTCAATCACCACAAGCAAACGTCTGCACAGCGACACTGCATATACCTGTCTATATCCGCATGTCACGCATGACAAGGCATTACATATGCAAAAATTTGCTGAAAATTAAGCTAATTTAAGCTCCAATCATAGGTGGAAGGTGTCCAATATTTGTAATCAATAAAATTAACAACAAAAACTAATTCATTTTAGGCTTCTTGAAATTATTACAAGTCAAAAGAGAGGTAAAAAAAAAAAAAAAGAACGTATTTTGCAATGTCCGTTCAGTCATTCAGTCACGGCCTAACAGCTAGATTAGATACAGTTGCTGGGAGAATTACACTTGTGTAAATAAATAAAAGAGAAATATCAAAATTTAAACAGTGTGATAGCTAAAAGGATGTTTAAACACCTTAATGGAGGAAGTGGAAAGCAGTTACACAACATAGAACAGTTTGCTAAAGCTGGAAGTATTTAAAAAAAAAAAAAAAATCACACACCATGGAAGTTTGGTACTTACTGAGTATTTTGTAAAATAGTATGAACGAATGCTGGATTTGTTTCCATGGAAGCTGTTACCAGAGAGGTCAGCAGAGACCAGTACCAGATAGCTGAAGCATCGCACACAGAGACGCCCACCTTCTTAACTCTTTGATAACCAACCGCCCTGAGTCCATGGATTCTAGTGTCGCATCCATCGCTAAGGCAACGCTTGATGTTTATCTGTACATCTGTCAAAACACAATATAGAATTTTTTTCCCATATCTTCTGCTGGATTAGATCTAGAAGAATCCAGATATTCAAACCCATAAATACTGCAAAACCTCTTCGAAAACTAGCAGCAGATATGTAACAGTACTCCCACATATAGTTCACCGTGCACCCTATGATTTGGAAAATTCAGCCTTTGAATGGCCTGGGTGATCCGCTACATACTGTACAGCTAGAAATTAGGAAAAAAAGTAGTAAAAGACCCTCAACGTAGAAAATAGCTTATAGATTATTTCACCAGCACCTCTTTACCTACACACATAGGAAGCATCTCGGGAGTGGCAGTGAAGAAGATAGGGAAAAAGAGTAAAGCCTAAATGCAAATTTTTAGGTTACATAAAAATTTTCACCATTTTGCATAGCTAACATTGCCGAGTTACTTTTGAGGAACATCATCCTCACTGACCGCTTCTGTGGCAGTGAAAGTTCAGCTTAGTGAAAAGCATCTATCTGAGCCGAAGGGACAAAATTCCTGAAGCTGAAGAAACCATCTTAGGAAGAAGCAGCTTTCTGATTGCTCCAATATAGCACCCACAGATCTACCAGACTTAAAAATAACACCGCTTAAAACTCTTTAGCATAAAACCTGCTTTACAAAAATCAGCTGACCAACTTCAGTTTTGCTCCTAAAAAAAAAGGTGCTCAGAAGCAGATTTTTTGCTAGATACTATTATCCAACATACGCCTTCACTCTGCAAGCAAAGATATTTTAAAAATGCCCAGTGCAATTTATCACAAAACTGAGAGGCTAAAACTGCACCTTTAGTCATTCTAGCTCTTCAACCCTTAGCCCAAGTCAGACAGATGCTGCGAGAATGACTCAGAACACTCTCTTACAGGCTAGAAATTAAACTATAATAAAAACAATTTCTCTAGCCCAAGGTTGAAGTCGAAAGTTTCTGCTCTACTGACTGACATTTCAACACATCATTTTACGATCTACCCAACCTTTCACCTTCCAAAAAGCAGCAAAACAATATACCAATGGTATCTATATTGACTCACACATCTGACTAATGTTAGCGTTTTCCAACAGTGTTACGTAGCCAGTGATATTGCTTGGAATGTGAACATCTCGGACCTCCTGAAGACTGCTGGCATTCCTTCCCACTGCCACTGTAACCTGCTGTGGCATGTAACTCTGGTCATTAGCTGCCACCGCAATGGACAGATGTCTCAAAACAACATCTGGCTTCATCTTTAAACTGCAAAGCAAAGAAGATAAAACAGATGTTGAGAACAGAAAATAAGTCAAGTGCTTCACTTTTAGCTAAGCTTCACTCAGTTTCCACCTCTACAAACACAAATAAAGCCATTGGAAATTACACAGTGCTTCATAGTGTTGCCAACCCCACATCGTGATAGACGAGTTAGAAAACTGGAATTGACTTAAGACAGTCACCTCTCATAGTGAGAATGTACAATTTTCTGTTGTTCAGCTTTTCAACTGAGAATTCATTCCTCAGGAATAAAAATGCAGTTGTCAATAATGACCAAGATGAGATTTCCTCTTTCTAAAAAGTATACATTCTATACATACTACCGAAAAACCACTGAACACTTCTGTTCCACGGAGCACTAACTTTTTCAACAGTGGCAAAGCACTTCTATTCAAGTACTAACCACTGCACCCATAACACAGTTTGGAAAGCTTAGCTACCAAACAAGGGTATCTGTCACCATGGAAGATGCCTGCATTTTACAGGCGAACACTTCTACTTCGTGATTCGGCCTTTCAACTTTAAGCAGAGTTTAAGACTTCTGCTCTCAACTATACTCACCTGTCACTCGTTAATGCCACAATTTTTTTTTCAACTACACACCACTGGCTGTAAAACCTATGGACTAACTACCCCAAAACTCTGCTGTATATTGCAGTGTCGCTCACCGTATCCAATGTGAGCGAGCACTCCCATCCGACTGCCAGAAGGACGTAGTTTCTCCATTTGTCATCTTGTCAATATCAGCGGAATTGGATGAGGTTTCTATGTGAGTATAGCACTTTGTGACAGACTTCAGTTTGTCCAACTCCTGATTACCATTCAAGTCACTGGGGTATTCTGCAAAGAAAATAAACCACCCATAACATTCTTCTGCTTGTTTTTGAGAATTATTAAATTATTAAACCTTTACAATTTTTATCTCATATAAATTAACTTGTTGGCACAGAACTCAGCTACTGAGGAAGTGTTTCTGACAGAACCTAGAAGACAGCAAAGTTTCATTTCAGATGGAACCACAATAAACTCAATCTACCTCTCGCAGTTTGAAAACCCCCACTTTGCTTGGAGTTCAACAGCCTTTACCTCCTCCTTTCCTTTCATTACTGGCCTCATCAGTGCTTTATTACTATTATGCCAAAAAACAAACCGATGAGAGGAAAAGGTAAAATATGATGGACAAAACCTCAATTCAGCTATTCCAGGGAAGGGACAAAACAGACTGTTTCCCCGAGTAACTTAATCTGCTGCAAGAGAAGTGCAGAGATCTGAAAATATCAATACAAGCTGTGAAGAGCCCTCCCTCTAGGGAGACTACCAGGACAGTCCCATGTGAAACACAATAAAAGACTCACTACCCCCACCCCAAAACAACAGGTCGTTTTTTAATACTGAACAGTCAGCTTCAGAAAATGTTCACCTTTGCATGGAAACTAAGTTTCCAGGAACTAGTAGAGACCAGCAACAGACAGAGATATTTGACTGAATAGAGAATACTGCAAATTAGTAATCATCGTTCTGAAACAGGTCAGGAGAAAGATGAAAAACATCCAAGTCTGTTACTCGGATTACTAGGCAGTTAGAAAGTCAACTTACGTGCCTCAAAAAACCTAAAACAACCCACAGAAACATGCAGACCATCTTCATAAAAAGCCATGTCTGCTAAAGGTTAAAGATCAACCAGAAAAGAAAGGCATTTATTTTATCTTCAAGTTATGGTTACACTACCATCCTGAAAACAAAGACAGACATCACATACCTCTCTCTTTTAGGAGAAGTCGATCTAAAGAATCTTTCAATACAGAAGAACGCATAGTACAGATATTGTTGAAGTACTCCAACACTGGGTAAGGGATGGCCGTACTAGAAATCCGATTCCGGTGCAAGAATCTCAGTATCATGGAAGCATGGAGACCAAGACGCTCTTTTGATTCGGAAAATATATCAATAAAACCTAGAAAGAGACATTATTTCCATCTTTGTTGCAACATCTGACTTGACCAAGTCACAATTACCCCCTCTACATTTTATTACTAGGTAAATCCAAATTAAGCACGGGAGCCGATACTGCAACTACGCTCCACCATATGAAGTAGCTCAAGTTTGCAACCTTTACAGCAGGACTGTGCAAGGTGCAAATATTCCTGCCAGTTACTTGAAATGCCTGAAGGAAAGTGTTCAAAACGATTACCAGAAATCTTCGTTCTTATGCTTATTTTGCTGTTCCCAAAGTCCCAAACTCCTTCAATATCTAGGTGAAAGAGATGTTGCTTGGCTAATGAGCTGATGTACTCGCATCACCCGCGTCGAGCTACGCTAAGCCTCTCACTTCGGCATTGTGGATTATTCCCAAAGAGGCACCGAATTCTTTCCATCAACTGCGTAAGAAATTTCAGCCCCTGAACAGTGGTGCTCAATCACAGAGCATTTAGATGCACAGAATACTACCCCACAAGTACTGCCCTCTGACTTACCTACCAGCCAATTCTAACACTTCTTGTCTGATCCGCTCAGGCAAATCCCCTTCAGCCACTTACCATCAAAAGCTTGGAAGCAAAGCCAGTAACCGATACGTATCCCAGAAACCAAATTCTGGAAACTGACACTTTCCCAACTACACGCTATAAAATGTGAATTATGTTTTACCAGCATTTCTGATGCTAAGTAACAGTATAATAATACAGTATATGACTCATCACCTGAAACAGACTCAATGGAGGATTTATTCCTCCAGTTACCAAGGCGTTAGTTAGGCACTCACCAAAATTTTGCAAGGAACTGTTTTCTGTCTGTGAGATAAACCAAACAAGGAAAAGCAGCTCCTCAGTCACACAGAGTATAAAATATGGATTATTTATGAAAGCAATTTAGCTGGACGTAATTATGGGAAATTTTAAATTTGCAGCAACTTCACTCATTTAATCCTAGAGAAGCGAGAATGACTTGCATTATGTTTTTGAGAAGATTACAACAAACAACACTATTAAAGCAATTTATTGAAGCAGCTCTCCTTATGCAGGGCAGGACTTGGGAAACCTTTTGTTTTATCCCTCTGTTCTCATACCTGGAACTAGTGAACAAGCCTGCAGTTGCCTGATTACATGGCTAAGCTCCCCTTGAAGATTCGCCCCACTACAATTCTTCAGAGCCTCCAGCATATTCTCCACATCTACGGTGCCATCTCCTTCAGCATCAAATTGTGCAAAGGCCTGAAGAGGAAAAAAAAAAATAAAATTTATTTCAGTGCATTTTCTTCAAGCAGAAATTCAAGATATTTCATAGAAACCGCAGCAGCAAGCATTATAATGCCACTAAATAAAAATCAAAATAATCCACTTTCCGTGGTATTGAATTCATGACAACAGGAAACAGCCTGGCTGGAAATCTGCAGCCTTTAGAGCAAGTTTTAAGGCATTTGCACTGCCTTCCTATGCAAGTCAACTGTAGTTACGCTTAGGTGGAGACAGCGCGTCATCTGTACCAGTGAATCAGCAGTATCCATCCACCCGCCATCTCTGACTATGAGGAAGGTGCTCACAAAAGAACATTAAAAATCTTTTCCATTAAAAAGAGTGAGTTAGCTCTAAAAGCCATACCTTCCATTACTCGATACTGCTGCATCCACCTCATGCTGCATTCACTCAAATTCTTTCAGGTTTGAAATATTTTCTTTATTTAAGAAAAAAAAAGAAACTGGTTCTAAGGACACTTTCTAAAATGTGTATTTCCTTCCATATACTGCCCACCTACACTAAATATCAGTTTAAAATAGTTTGTCAAAGTGTCTGTGGAAATTAATGGAGAGAGTTAGAAGCCTGTAAGACATTTTTTCTTACTGAAGTGAACCATTGCCAACTTTATTAACTTTGACCTTAATATGAACTTTTACATTAAAAATTGTGTTGAGCATGTATAAGAAGTAATTTCTGCAGCTATGCACGTCACATTGGGGTACTAACAAAGGTCCAAGACTTTTTTTTCAGAACCAAGCAGAACCAAACTCATAAATGTAAATTTTTTAATTAGACATTTCATAGAACTCATGAGACAGGGACACACTAGTATTAAAAACAAAAAAACTAGTGATATGTTCACAAACTTACTTAATTTTTAAAACAAACTCCTGTTTAATTGCTCCAAAAAAATGAGCATCCACCAAAAGAAACGCAAAATTTCAAGAACATCCTTATTTTTCATACAAATTGGGAATGTGCTTGCAAAAGAGATTTCTTCACAAGCAAGATTTCCATCTCCCGGCCCCGACCTTGGTATTTCAGGTTCAGCTACGCAGCCCAGTAGATCTGGCCTCTAAGAACGGATCCTCTCACAAGCGGCTGACAGTGTGAAGAAGCCATGGCTGTTCAGGAGGAAGCTTCTCCTTGAATCTCTGGGTTTCCTACCTGATTATCAAACCTGATGTACCATTAAAAGCACCATGCTAGAGAGAAATAATCCAAAATGATTAGATCAAAATAACCTGCCAATTAACCATGACATAATTACACCACCTAAATGAGAGCAAAGTCCTCAGAAGACTACAGAAGCGAAACGACGTATTTTAGCTGACTGAAGCTCCAACGGCACTTCTGCGGCACAGAGCTGAATTTTAGCTTCGCCTTTTTATAAGCTCTTGTTAAACACACAGCGGAACCCATGCTGAAAATGATCACACTTAAAAAAATTATTCTTAGTAGCAAAGAGGACTGGTGCCGGGCATCCCAAAGGTACCACAGCTGGTACAGGTGACTGGTGCTGGGCATCAGGTAGATACCAGAGCAAAAACAAACCCTAAGACTTTTGCTTGAGGACAACAATACAGATTAATTGTAACAAAGATAACTCAGTTGCCAAAATAACTTAATGCACAGTTTCGTACCACGTCATTCTTGCCATTGTGACTTTTTATCCTCACATTTGAGGTCAAACTATGCAGTTAGTAAAATATGAAGTGAACAAGCAAGCACGTTTTGTGACATTGCTAGTGACAACAAACCACACGCACACCAACAAGGCTGGATCTGCTGACAGCCGCCTTACACCTAATTTCTTGTGCTTTCATGCAAGGAGAGATTACCACATACATGCTTTTATTTGCATCTTCATGCAGTATTTTGTTATTTGATTTTTAAACTATGGTCTCAGGAGATTGCACAGACCCTAAAACTCTAGAAGTAATTTTTGACTGTTCACTGAAACTTAAACGCAGTATTTGACACAAAACATACACAATTTCCACTGTTCAGACAAGCTGTGCAATGGGGGCATAAGCAAAAAAAGGGAGGAAAAAAACCCGGGTATGCAAACCTGTACTCAGAGCTTTTGAGCTGTGTTCTTGACTGGGACATGATATAAATGCAGTAGCACCATCACCACAACCCAGCTGCATTCTGCTCCCAAACAACAGCTTTAAGCCCACACACTTCCTACCCAGTTCAACCCTGAATGTGAAGAAAGATAAAAGAAACATCCTTCCCGGGAAATACGGGCTAAGGCAAACTGCCTAGCAAACACAGCATGTGGAAAAATCACCCCCTCGCCTCACAGGCAGCTCAGGGATCGGACAGCATGACAGAAGATCTAAAGTGTGACTTCAGAAAACTCTGTATGTCATCCTTTGCTCTCAGTAGAACCGAAGCATTAACGTTTCAAGTGGAATTTAGATGCATTACATGATAGCTGCTAAAGCAGTAATGAATAAAAAAGGATTCAGAGGTTCAATTTATTTAGAAAGCACATTTTTGCATTTAAACAGAGGTTCATTTTGCCCATAAGTTCAAAGTATGTACTCACAAGCCCCACATCGGGAACGGAAAAACTTCATGGGCAGATCAAAACTTAAGTCTATGTCACACAGGACTCTGCAAACATTAAGAAGTGAAACCTATTGACCGGCCACCCACAAACTAACTTCTCATCAGTGTAAAATACATCCTGAAAACCTACAATACTACAGCCCATGGCTTAGCGCCAGTTATAGAAACAATGACATCAAGGTTTTCCACACAGCTCCCAACATCCCAACTTCACAGGCCAGACTAGACGTGACCTCGTATCCGTACCACGACAAAGCCTTCGACCAGTTTTTTTCCCACTCCCAAGAGCAAGAAAAAAAAAAAACACAATACAGCAATCCCTATATCCTTCATGCAGAAGGGGATGTGCAATACAGACAATTCTCAAAATACTTCTGCAGCCTGCAAAGCTCAGTTGTTTGTACTACAGAAAGAACCCAATGCACTAATTTCACTCTTACTGTCATTACAAATGAAGAAGTGTTCTTTACTGGCTCTCGTAAAGGAACTGGAAATGGAGGCAGTATTTTAGCAAGCTACTAAAAAGTCTGGTACAACCACACCTATCTGTACAACAAAAATAATCTTTTATATGTCAGCACTGATTTCATGGAGCGTATGTGTGATTTAACAGTTTACTGAGTTATCCTAGCACACTCGGAAGCAACACAAAGACAGAAGAGAGTCACCGGTGAGACGCAGGAACTGTGTGCAGTAAGAAATTCAGACACAACCACTTTCTCAGCTGGGTATTCCCCTGCATTTTAAATGACAGCTGCAGGGTAGAACTAAAGCTTAAATGTTCTAGACGTTAAGTTCCCCACATCCCACCCCACAGCAGAAAGGAAACCGTACTGTCTCCTACCATTAAAACCTCACCTTAAGACTTTCTGTCTGTGGAGGGGGAAACTCTGTTACATCATTTTTGTACAAGTTTTCCATAACTCTCACTTTACAGTAAGCAATGGGATACCAACGAGATAATTTACGACTTCACTGTTGATTTTGAAAAGCAGCAATAAAATTATGCCCGGTAGACTTCGACTTGCTGATATCGCTGCGAAGTGGCTCAGAGGAATTACTGGTACAGAATCTCCGACCTGCGCTACCACCAGCGGCACGAGTGGCAGCCACAGCAAAAACACTGTTGTAAAGAACCATTTCATTCACAAGCAGCTGCTGAGCACGACCACAGAAAACAGGGAGAAATTCAACAAATGACATCTCTCGGCGGACAGCCCGGCTACCCGGAGCGGCAGCCCCTCTCCTAACCCTGCTGCAGAGCCCCCCGGCCCGGCCTCGCCCCAGCCACCGGGCAGGGCCCACCGGGCTCCCCACGGCCGTCCCACCGGCCACGCCGCTCGGAGCCCCCGCCAGGGGCCCGGGGCCGACCCCCCCCCGGGCAGGCAGAGCTTTCCGGAGGCCCTCGGGGTTGTTTCATTTCCCTGCCGGCTCTCGGCCCGGGCAGAGGCCTCCGGCCGCCCCTCACCTCCTCGCTCTCCCCGCGGGAGCCGGCGGCCAGGCGGGAGACGCTCTCCAGCACCTCGCAGAACTGCTCCAGGCTGACGGCCTCGTCGCCGCGGCTGAGGCGCTCCTCCAGCCAGCGCACCAGCGTGCTGTGGTGTCGCGACACCAGCGACTCGGGCAGCGCCGACTCCCGCAGCCGCGCCGTGGCCTCCCGCAGCCGGGCCTGGTCCAGCAGCACCTCGGCCGGCGGCAGCGGCGGCGCCGGGCT
>Ga0065711_1033109_pt1 | contig 26101 bp, 13 predicted proteins | sample Hoacrofraction12_FD_59098 | JGI IMG/M metagenome (GOLD analysis project Ga0065711, IMG submission 59098) | Hoatzin crop microbial communities from Cojedes, Venezuela - Epithelial fraction 12 v2 (version 2) | ecosystem: Host-associated > Birds > Digestive system > Esophagus > Crop | place... | reverse complement strand
AAAAAAAAAAAAAAAAAAAATCACCCAGCTGAGGATCGGGCCCTGAATTTTTGTTGCCCTTCATATTGGTCTGTTAGAAGCAAGTAAAATCAATGGTGCTCATAAAGCCTCCAGAAGGTCAGCGAGAGGTGCACGGAGCACCCTGTCACTTGGTACCAAAAGGAAGAAATTGCAGTCCCAGTTTCTCAGCCACCTTAACTTCAGAGATACAGGAGGCATCACATACATGCGAAACGCAAACGAGGAAGGGGTTGTATGTGCAGGACTGGAGGGGGTAGGTAGTTACTGAACAGTACAAATGACAAGTAGGAAGAAAAGCTTATGCGTACAGCGGTGGAAGAGGTGCTTTAGAAGCGCAAGGAGGAAACATAGCTACAAACCCATTGAAGTATCGGTGCTGTCTGCACGGGCCTGTGGTGAGTGTTATTCCGAGGTGGTGAGGAAGGCAAGGCAGGGGGTCTGCGGTCTATGGGCTGTTTTTCCATCAATACATATGTCTGACTTCGAGTAAAAGATTAATGAGACAGCTAGCAAACGTCCTAGGAGACAAATGGATAAAACGCTGTTTGTACATGTCAGATGAGGGAGGGCTCATTCTCCACTCAGTCTCTGAATGAATCTGCTAGGATGCACACCTGCACCAGGAAGATTTCCTTGACAAGGTAACCCTTTCCACTGCCGAACGCATGAGTGCGTCAGCATACAGCTTACCTGACACGTACATTCTTTGGGTCAATGTGGTTTGGAAAGAACCTTCCACCTACTTTTTTTTCCTGCATGTGACGTACACTGCTGCATGTTACAGAAAAGCCCCAGGTAAAGTAAATGGAAACTCTAACCAGCAGCTATGCACCTGGTGTTTTTGCATTTCCCAACAGATATTACAGTTGCTGGAATGATGTGTGAATCTTCTACAACACCTTCTATTGACAATTTAGCTTAGGTGTGGCATGAGAGAGATCTGTGTTATTGATACTAATGACCCACAGCCTGTTGCTAAAGAGAAGGAAGAAAGGATCTGAGGGAATTTAGAGGTTAAAAAAAAAAAAAAAAAAAACCAAGATAAAACCCCACAACTATTTACATTCTATTCCATTTGACAGCAACCAGTCTGTTACAGGCCAAAAAGACTGCAGACAGGCGTGCTGACGCTTTTATTTTCCAGGGATGGGCATGGCGGTGGACAGAGGAGCTGGGCTGTCAGTAAAGCTCATCCTTCCTAGGTATCCAAAACTCTGCTGCACTTTCCTCTGCTGTCGGCAACCTGTGCTACTGGTGATCCTTCAGAGCCAGCAGTGTAATGCCGTCGGCCTGAGTCCCACTGCAAGGAATGCAGCAGCGCCCAGTCAACCACCAGCACTAACCACAATCTCTCTGCAGATCTTACTAACCTGGCAGCTCAGCTTTTTGTAGTAACACCACAAAAAACGGGAGTACCTTTTCCTTTCCTTACTGCCCTCCTTTTTTTTTAATTTTTTTCTGGAAAAATCTGAGAGAGCTAAGCAGATTCCCTAGGGAGAAAAGTGACCCATCACTTATAACACTGTTATGAACTTCAGCACCTCTCATGTTCCGATTTCTGCTTTACCTGAAACCTGTGAAGTGTGAGTCACGTCCATTTTCCTTATGCCATGATGGGGAGGAATGCTGATATGTGGGAACTGACAATGAAGCATGAGGGAACCGATGTTCACCCCTTCTTCCCGATGAAATCTGCTGGTGAATCATACGGTAAGAACTTGACCTCACCCACTAAGTTGCGTGAAGATTCAAAGAACTTCCTTGTGTCTCTTTGCTGTGTCTCTGACTAGCAGATTTATTGGCTAGAGACGAACAGTTATATCACCCGACTAAGCCCAAGGAGAACGAGTACAAGTCTTGTCAAGGGCCACCCTTGACAACTCAGCTCTAAAAAACATCAGCTATCCTTGTCGGTAAGTCAAAAGCAACCGGTTCTGCTACTGGACACATCAGACAGATGCAGCTGGCTGAGGAAAGCTACGTACTCAACCATCCTGGACCCCTTCATATTAGTGACATTGGATATATTTTATGAGAAGAGTTTGGAGCCCTGAATGAGAAGGTGATGTTGCAGGAAGTTAACCCTCAAGTAATGTTTCTATCTATCTCACTTAATTCTGCCAGCACGCAAGGAAGCATGGCATGAGCTTGTCCAAAAAAGCTGGAAAACAATAAGAAAATTCTAAGGCCATCTACAGCCACCTCTGAAAAGCCAGAAAAGGGAATACCATGAATGAATGTGATTTGTTACGAATGGAACAGCCTTCTGCATTCAAGGCTCTTTGTCACCTAGGGATTAAAATGGTCCTAACGCTTTAGCTCTCTTTCCACTCCTGAGTGCAGCTCTTGAACTCTTGAGGATCTGGCCCATAGTTGCTGCCAGGGTGCCATGTCCCTCCTCCGCAAGAGCGCTGCCAGAATGCAGGAAATAAGACACTTGCTGGCCCATCCTGTACTGTACTCTTACTTCTATTTTTTTCCTTCTTTGCAGCTGCGAAATACAACTGAGCAAGTTAAATTCCACTTCCCTTGAACACGGAAGCAAGCAGTGCATTTTGTCACATGGTCACATCAGCAGACCGCAACAACAAGCGCAGTCACCTGGTGAAACAATCCACTCAGAGATTTGGAAGGAAAATTTCCTTAGGGCAGGTGACACTGGACATCTGGCAGCCCTTTACTTTTGTTCTGAGAATAACACCTACGTTGTAGGGCATGTGGCCAGGAGCTGCACCCATCTGGGATGTAGCCAGCCCAAGATGAAAGGGAACACCAAATCCAGAAGGGATGATTAGCTTTTACTGATGTTGCTCAGGACAGAGGTACCTGGGAACATGCTAGTTCCCCTTAGGTGTTCAGTACTGTCTGGTAAAGTCAGGGAATTCACAAAGTTAAGCAGGTCAGAGCCAGGCTTGCATATGCTCTCTCCACAGGGATTACGAACTACTTGCCAAATATTCAGATTGGGTAATTGCTACCTGGATTACCAAGGGTATGCAGCCCAAAAGAAAATAATGGCTTAGAGTTTCTGATAGATTGCATCACTCCCTGCCAAAGTATACGGCAGAATGAGAATCATCAACACATGATGTAAGAATACAAGCCTGCGCATAGTTCAGACAGTAGAGCTGAACCCATCGAGGCTGGCTGAAGCAGAAGAAACATTAACCCCCACACTCCATTTGTAGGAAAGCAATCAGTTGATTCTGAACTCCAGAAGCATTTGTGGAATCCACACATTCCCCGAAATAACCTTCCCTTTCTTAGGACACAGGGGACAAGCACTCATCCCTGCTCTAAAATGTAAATTTGACCAAAGCTAATTTTAGCCCAGCGTCTAGCTATGAGATCATTGTTCTACCAGCATACAAGTTTAGCCTCATACTGCCACATATTTTATGACCAAGTGCAACTTGGAGCAGAGCCTTACTGTCCGTCAGGGGTGCTGCTACATGATAAAAAAACTCATCATCCATTGTATTTAACTATAAAGCTCTGATGAAACTCAGGTTCCTTCTAAGAAAGGAGCAAGATTTCTGGAAAAATATTAACAATATTGCAGCATAATTATACATGAGAGTGTGAGACTCCTGAACCATTTTAGAGGTGCTTTTCTTCTCTGCAGCCGAACAGCAATACAGTCCAGGGAAGGGAACAGAAATTATTCAAATTTTCACTCTGCTCCAGTCAGCCATGCATGCAGTGCTGACTGAGGAGCAAACATTAAAAAGCAGGAGCCATGCGGGAACTTACAAATCCAATTGTATATCTCCCAAGGGGGGTCGTTACAACAGTGTCAAACAGGCCTTAAGCAGGAGGAATGAATAGGTGGGGGGAGATCTGACAGCAGGGGAAAAACAGTGCTGGTAGAAAAGGCCCTGAAAACAACAGGTCCCATCAACACGTGCAGCCTTCAAACTGAACTGTGATCTTGAGGTTTTTAAGGAGGACAGAGATAGCCCGTATCAAAAGTTTGTAAGGAAGACATGGTGCAACAATAATAATGAGATAGTGCGCATTAAAACATCCAGTGCAGGGCCCTCTTCTGTGTGCCATTAGAAGGTTACACTCCTGCTTGTTATGTTAGGTTTATGACTAAAATAGTTAATTTTAGACGTAATTGCAAACAAGGAAACAGACTTAAAACTACCTCTCTAAGAAAGCTGGGAGATGGCAATAATATTAGGGCTTATTCAAGGTACTTAACATGGCCACAGATGAAATATTAATTAAAGGTTGCATTCAGTGCCTTCAGAAAATGATTATTCAACAGAGCAATGATGTTTTGCCTAATTGTGTAAAGAAGTTTTATCTTACTATGCAATAAAACTTAGACCAAAATGTTAGTGTAAGAAGATCACAGAGCTTTAATGATGGGCTGAATCTTGGGAAAGGCAGGTGTGTATTAACATTTGACTTCAGAAAGTATGCAAATGGCTTCAATAACACTGTGCTTGTCTTCTATATGAGATAATGGACAAATAGTCAGCCGCCTTTATTTCATTGTTGGCTAGATCATCAAATTCGTGTCTAAATTAAGGATCCAGTTAATTTATATTAAACAATTTGTCAATATAATTAAAATCATTCCAATTTCAGATAATAATGCTTGGTTTGGAGGTTTTTTTCCTCTTATTACCATTAAGAATAGAGGGGTTTATCAATGTCCAAATCGCAGCTCCCTTAAACTGGGAGGTATCCAAAATTCAGATCTTGTAGCAGGTCTCCCTCTCCCACATATGCATAAACACGCTTCTCTATCTTTTGTGAAAATATCTTTTTTGTTGAGACGGGAACTACAAATTCTACTCCTCCCATTCACACTGAAGAGAACATTACTCCCTAAACAGCACCACTTAATCCAAAACAAACAGCAAGATATCTAAAATATCCCTTAGTTTACTAAGGGATGTAAGACTCGGAGAGAGAGAGAACCTCCTTCCTGGGACAAAGGAGGGAGGGAGGGTGGATTCGAAGGGACTGTATTCGAACGGGTCTAGCTCATCTCCAAATACGGTGGTCAAATTTACAAGCTTTGCCACAGAAAGAAAAAAGAGTCAGAAGGACATCCTGGGATGGAATGCAGCAGAACTGATTCCCACAAGCCCAGGAGTGTTGCCGGTTTTCATGATAGATCCGTTAATCTTATAATAAAGTAACTTTTGAATGTATTTTGCATTCAGCAACGAGCTCTCCTAGCAGTGACCTCAGTGTGAGCCGCCCTCCCTAGTAATAGGGCTGTGGAAATATTGCTGGAGGCAGATCTTGTGCTGCTTTCTTTTGTCTCTCCATTTAGCCTTTGCGGAAAGATACTACCAGAAGCAGAGAAAAGCCATAAAACTGAAGACACCGTTTTAAATCAAAAGGCTTTTAGTGGTTGCATTAAAGGGGCTAGCTGTGTTCCCAACAGTGACTATAGCAATTACATGGTGAAAACATCTAGGCAGGTGCATAATTTAAAAAGAAAAAGGACATCCCGCCCCTTCTTTAGGAGAGGTCAGGCTTTATATTTCAGTAGGTCTGTTTGACTAAAGAAGGAGAAAAGGCAAGGGCAGAGTGAAAGAAGGAGGAGTGGGGTAGGATAGAAAAAAGATGAGAGAAAAGAATGGGCAGGGGAAAAAAAAAGCAGGGGAGGAGGATGAAAGAGAGCGATGACATCTGACTTGGACGTTGGGTGAACCACAAACCTAGTCATCACCAGTGTCCAGGAACAAAAATAACCGGTTTGTGCCCCAGCAGTGGGGCAGCTGCTGGTGTGGCAGGAGGGTGCCTTCCCGGCGCGGCTCGGCATGGCTCATCCCCAGCCCGCTTCCAGATCTGCCCCTTTCGCTGCACTCGGCAACAAAGCTCAGGGTGTTCTCGCAGTCCCTGTGGTTGTGGTTAGGAAACTGCCGCATGTTGGGTCTCAATAGAAAAAGTATTTTAATACAAGAAAAACAGGAAACTCAAGCACGTTTTGGGTCTAATTCAATTTCAGTTCCCCGATTCCTTTATTTTCTATGGACAAAAGGCATGTAACAAAATTATGAACTGGGACGTGAAGAAAGCAGAACTGTGCACATGACAGATAAAGCTGGCTCATTATATGAAAACTGAAGCCACGCAAAATATAAATTCACAGCAGATTAAAACACCTCTCATCCAAAAACCAGTTAGGACCAGTCAAGCAAATCCCGGCACCTGGATGGAGTTTGAGCAGAACGTATATGAACTGGCACAGGCAATGGTTTCACAAGAGTAGACCAGATTACGAAGAAATGCAAATATTCTTTCTTCATTTTTAAAGCTGAAAGCAACCCTGGCTTATGAATCTCCAGAGACAAGGTACAAGGTACCAGTTCAGTGTTAGCTGCCCTACACTCTCTTTGCAAGAGCATCAGTGCATTTTAGTGCTAATGTACTAAAGCATGACACTAGCTCAAGATAACCACATTCTATTGAGAAACATAACAATAGAAATAATGGAATAAGCACTTCATGCAATTTGCTAGGAATGTAGTTTGGACACCAACAGCCAAAACAAACTAAAATGGCAAATGCAAGGACTCTGTTTTGAAATGATCTGCAAACAGACTCAGCAGCTTTACAGGGGGTCATATTTTCCACAAGGATAAACTGTCCTTGAACAATATTTTCAGCGTCCTGGGTACTAACGTGCTTTCTTTTCATATGGATTGTTCTCACCTCCTCTCCTTTTCCTTGAACAAATATTTACTGTGACCAATAAAATTTTGCTCTCCATTTATGAGTTAAATAGCATTGCATTCCCACACGCTGTTTTATATACCCATACATAGAGCACACGTGCCCACAGAAAATGACATCTCTAAACCACGACTAGTGGAATTACTTTAAAGCAATCATATTCACTGTAGATTTCAGTCCCGATTCATCAACACATTTAATTCACTGTGGTATTAGATCCACGAGTGAGAGGAATGAAGCATTCAGCTCAAGAAAGGAGGTGACATATTTCACCAGAGATAAAGCATTTCTGTGAGTATGTGAAAGAGTGATGCCTGATGCAGTGCCCATAGGCATGGGAGTAAACACATCATCTTCACAGAGAACTACTGACATGCACAATTTTCAGAAAGCAACCAAAAAATATTTTTAGTGAAGTTATTCATACACTTCTAAATGTATTCAAGGGTTTTACCAGGTCAGAGCTTAAGTGGGCAAATTACAGCCTGCGAGATGCCAGCAGAGTATTAGGGATAAGCATGCTGGACTGCTATCTGTTATTCATTCATTATTCACCTATTGTTATTTGCTGCTCGTTGTCTTGAAAGTTTCAGTAAACAAGTCAGGAATGGAAAGCATTCTTACATATGAATCAAGAACGTCCAGCACAAGCTATGTATGAAAAAAGGGTAAAAACTTCACAGGTTAACATATATAAATGGAGTGCATCATCTAAACCTCTTTTCTTTTTCACAAGAGGGGACACATCCTCCATGCACCGGGGCCGGCGGCATTTCTGCTGTGTTTATATAGCTCTGGGGAAGTCGGGGACCATGCTCCACAGGCAGGTCCTTTTTGCTGAATTCCCCTCCAGGAGTGCCGGGGCGAAGAGGAACACATCTCTCGAACACCTGCAACCAGCAGTTCCTTCCTCAGGCACTTAAATAGATTTTCCTCACGCTACAGTAAAACAAGATACCGGCTGTTCCCCTTCATACACCCCAAAATAGAAACGGTGGTACTAACAAGAAAGAAGGTGAGCGTGCCAGCAGGTTCCTCTGGGCTGCAAAAGCAGGGCTACACAAAGCATTAACATCTACACTGGACTTGTGTCTAATTTGCAAATCCCAAATGCTCTGTGGTGCCCCCCAGAAGTGGCTGAGCTCTCTCACATGCAGCAGGCACAAGCACCCTCATACTCAAATACCTTTTCTTTCAGTTCTTCCTAGCCTTATGGATCCTCTCCAGTCTGCTCTTCCTCACAGTGGAGGCTCAGTGGCCACAGACCACCTGAGACAGCCTGTTGCATGGTCCCTTGGTGAGGAAGAAGTGCACCCACACAGACAGCGACACGGACGGATTGTATCACCATGCACTGTATCACAACAGCTTTATTAGTACTGGACCTAACTTGGTTTAGGGCTGAGCTAAGCCTGCAGTTTGAAATTCTTAGTGCAGGCATGCCTTATTTTCTGTTTTACACTTATGCTGGTTGTGGACAAGCTTTGGTTGTAGTCAAGATAGCCAGACTCCAGGACAAGGTGACAGCTGCAAGGCAACCACCAGGCTGAGCCTGATAGCGAGGGAAGCACCGACTTCCCTGTGGGTGGAAGGAGGAGAAAAGTATCAGCGTGGGAATTCCCTTCAAAAAAAGACATGTCTGTCCAGCGTGAGCAAGGACATGTTAAACAGCTCACACTACCTGCTCCGTACTAGAAGATGTACGCCATACAGTAAAGCCCCGAGCCTCAAATGCCAGTGAAGTGCTAAGCAGCCAGAAAATAGTCACCAGCATGCTGGAAACAGCAAAAACGATTGGCTTTGGCACACGTGAAAAGCAGGTATGCCTGGGCTGCCTGGAATAGCAAGAGATACAAAATGCAGGACTGCCAGAAGTGCTGGTGAGCAGGACTGGGGAGATGATGCACTGCTGGGCAGAAAAAAAGGATATAATCCCATGTGCTGAGCTCAAAGGAAATCCAGATGGTTTCCTGATAATCTTGAGAGTGAGAATTTCAGATCCATCAGGCCAAGAAAGGGGAACTACATGAGAAAGTGTCATATCACAGCATTTAGGAGACTCTCTTTCACTGGGTTGCTAGGTTGTAAGGTGTTTTTTGTACTTAGCAGCAAGCGTTTTCAATACTAACACCTGTATGACAAACAATTCGATATTTGAAAGCTATGTCATCTGAAACCTTATCTGTCTCATTTGAGCAAATTTACCTGCTCTCAAACACTGAAGATCTTTACTTTATGTTGACTTTATTTCCAAACTTGTAAACCCTGCTTTACAGAGAAAACATCTTTTCTTCTATTATTTGGCCAGCATCAAGCAATTACCAACAATAGGAGAGTACAAGTCACACTCTTCTGCACACCATGCAATACACACAAAAATGTGCCTCTTAACTAGTCCCTAATGAAGCCACAGTGCTGGTTTCAGGGGCTTTTAGGCAGCTCTGAGAAGAGACAGTAGGCTGAGTTAGAAGCAGTGGCAAGCAGCCAGCATGCAGGTGAGAGAAGAAAGGGACCCCTACCTTCATCTCGGCCCAGTATCCCCATACGCCTGACCCCTTTCAGCCTGTATGAAAAAGATTTCATTGATTTTCATAAAAGAGATGCTATTGAACAACTACTAGGAAGTCATTAAGCATTGTAAATAACTAAAATGGAGATATTGTTGTCAAAATACACTGAATAATTGCAATTTGTGATGCATGAGCTTTGCTGGGCTGGGTATGTTAACTTACTAAACTGCAAAATTAATTCAGCCACAAAGGGTCTCCCAGTCAACCGCGCAAATTAGCATGGTTCTGTTGCCATGCTTTATATCTCAAAACAGCCTTTCATCAAAGGATCTCAAAATATATTTGTGATCCATAATTAATAAGACATACCATATTTTCTTGAGATATGCAAGTATGATTACAGCATACACTGCAGCCTGTAACACTAAGTGGCTCATGCAGTAGCAACAAGCTCTGACCGTCGTCTTGTCTCTAGTTTACAAATGTGCTAGCTGTGTGAACATGCATATATACATGTGTCTCCACTGTTCTTCTTTCCCTACCTGCATACAAGTTGGTGGGAGGATACAAAATTTGCAGCAGTCTTTTCCCAGATGCCTAATTCTTGCAATTTTCTGGTGGGATCCTCCAAAAGGAGGAGCAGAAAGGGAAATGTATCACTGAAATGCGAGTGTGTTGATGTACACATGTGGATGCACAAGCTGCAAATTAGTACATCACACGGCAGATTCACGTAACATCTGAGAAGCAGGCAGGTATCCTAAAATTTACCATTTAAAAACAACTGCACGGCTAACTTGTCTTGATAATCAAACAGAAGATTATTCATGTTGAAAGAGATTTAGAAATCCAATTTAGTTTTAACCATGTATTCTTATTTAAAGGCTAGAAGGAAAGCATTATTTTACAGATAGTGATCAGAGACACCAGGAGACTTACTTTCCCACAGTTGCATTGTAAGTCTGTGGCCACACTGGCAATTGCATCCACTCAAATTACTATTAATTCTGTTTACAACATCAGTGCCTAAGGACTACTGAGAATGGAGCGCCTTTGGTCTTGCTAGGCTCTGTGCACACAGAGCTGCAGCCAGGCCCTGCTTCTCACAGCCGAAACAAAGAACGATGGAGGAGAGGCAATAACACAACCAGCAAATTGTGCGACAGAAACAACTTCAGAGGAGGTCCATTTGTGGTTTTTTCTTAAGAGGGTCTAGATAAAGTGCGGTGTGTGGAACTAAAAGAGACAAGGGACCAATGAGGAAAGACGTAAGGAGAAATAGGCCAGGAGAGCTGAAGACAAAACAGAGCAGACACGGAGCAAAAATGAAGTGAAAGGACTGCAGGGACTGGGAAGATGCAGACAGGAGAGAGACAGAGCTCCACTGAAAGACTATGGGGCACAGAAAATCCTCCAGAAATGCAGCAAGCTCTCACAGCATCGAACAGTCCCTATTTCAGCAACTCTGGTAGCTGTTCCTCTCTGTGGTTCAGTGGAGGCACCACTTGTGTCCTAACACCCTGTGAGCAGAGCAGCTCCCTGCACAGCTCCGTGTTGAGGGAAGGGGGAGGGATGGGCACTGGCCAGAGCCCATCTACTTCCCCATCTCCTCGCAGCCTGCTCGGCCCCGGCTGCCTCTGCAGCTGCTCCGCCAGCTCAAGAGCTTGGCCGCAAGGCCAACCACAAGCCCAAACTTCTTCTCTTGCTAGTTGGTGCAGCACTGGTATCTCACACAACAGGCCTGTTGTGAGCACGCTGCGAACACATTGAGCACTCCTACTTCTCTTCCATATCCACACCATTTCCCTTTCTGGTTCAGATGAGCAGAAATATATGCAACAGATGAGCGAGGAAAAAAGAGGAGAAAAGATGCATCTTTCTGGCTTATCACCTAGACAGTCTTTTAAGCAAGTGTGCTCACAAACGTGCAACCCCCTAGAAGCTGCTCCTATTAAACCCAACTGAAATTGAAGAACAGGCTTCTATCTTTATTACTTTTTTGTGAAAGCTTTCAAAAAAACCAAAGCCTACTCTACCAGAGGGTTATGTGGTGCACCCTTTTCCTGCAGACAAAAGGACACAGGCATACAGCCCATGGATCATGGTTTATGACAGCTGGAAGTAGAAGATGGAGCCACTGCCACTTACCTCTTTATTGCTATCCCCCGTAGCAGGTCATGGAGTTCAAGAGGATGGATGTACAACCATTTCTCGTGGTATCTTGCCAATCCTCTGCCCTTGGGTCTATTATGATTAATGCTGATCCACCACCTGGAGTCTGTGTTGGCCGTTCATACTGTTTTTCATGGCGAGTAACCATAGAAAGCATGTGTAACAGATCTCCACCCACATTTTTGAGGAGTTCTGGGACTGCTGGAAAGATGAAGCAAAGTTAAACTGGGCCCCAGATCGCACCATGTAACCGAGTCTCCCGTGGATCCACTCTCTGCTGAAGGGCTTGTAGACAAGGTTTCCTCTCCCTTGTGGATATATTAGCAGTAGCAGCAAGAAAGGAGTTACAGCAGGGTCGCTTCTCAACAGGCAGCAGGTAAAGGAAGATATTTTCTGCTCCTAAGCCACTCTGAATTCTGGTCAGCAGCAAGTTTCCAGAATTCTTCAGACAGTACGACACAGCTCACTGCCTCAGGAAGGCTGATCTTCAAATAAGAATATCAAAGTTAGGGCAAGAGGCTTCTGAAACATTTCAAACAGTTTCTTGCGAGTCATCACTAAAATGGCCATTCGTGGGCAAGAACAAAACCCTGAGTAAATGTTAGCCTCCAAATGCTTTTGAAAAGCCATGTGCTGTGTTAAACAAAACCATTACAACACAAGCTGCAACCCATTTCCAACATCCAGAGCCAGAGATCATATAAAACTATCAGATTAGATTTGTATTATAAAGTTTCTACTAAAATAAAGCCACACCTGATAACACCGATACACTACACAGTATACGTAGGTAAATCAATATTATTATTACCCCCCTGAGTACAATACTCAAGCAAGGTTTGGTAATCAAAGCAGACTGCATTTAACAGAATATCAGAAATATTTATGACATCTTTAAACAATTGCAAGCCTAAAAGCTAGAGCCCTGATGATTTAAAGTACAAAAGCAGGATTTTGACAGCGCTCTGTGGAAGGAGAATTTTCCTTCTCCTTCTGGCACACCACCATCAGATCCCTGCATGCGATCCAGCCCTACAATAAATATCTAGGCCACATACACCACACGTACGCACCCCCAGGTACCCAAAGCTTCAGCTGCTGCAAACTACCATCGCTTGCTTGACTTCAGCACGAAGGTCCACAGCTTCTGAGGATTTGGTTCAAGGAACGTATTCCATCAGAAATGGAAAAGCACCAGTTTTAAGGTAACTTTTGACTGATTAACAAGATTGGTGTTGTCTGTTAAATGAACATCCCTTAGCTCACGACAGGTCTTCAGCATTTTTATACAGCCCCACACATTTAAGCTCTTCTGCAAGGTGTTCAGGCCAATGCCAACACACAGCACTGCCAGACACTGGTCTTTGGGGCTTACAAGTTATTACATTTCATTCACCAACTAAAGGCCTAGAAACTCAGCTAAGATTTTAAACTTCACCCCACAGAAGTGCAGATCATGAGCTGAGGCTAAGGCTGTGACCAAGAGAGGGCCTGGCTTCCCACCAAGCCCCACTGACCCTCACACCTCCTTCCGCACCTAACTTTGCCAGAAAGAGCTGCGTTTCCATGCTGACACTGCTGTGAATGTGATGAACAGGCTCTGGCTTAAGAGCAGAGTTTTCTTGTCTTTCTGTCCAGTCGCTAAAGTGGGTAGGTCAGTAGGATCAGAAGTTCGGTAAAGTTTGCAAAACAAGATCTGCTATTAATACAGTTTGAGTGGTTGGGGTTTTTAAACTGGTTCATAAGAAGACTCATCTACTCATCTGTTCATTCTCAAGAAATGTAAACTACATAATTCACTACACATGTAATTGGAAAACCCATGGCCCTGTGATGTATCCAGAGCCCTACCACCCCAAGAAGCACTGCAATTTGGTGACACATTAAACAGTGTCATTAGTGGGAGCAACTTCTAGGTATAAACACCGAAAATCTTTACAAGGGGTGGTCAATTGCTTGTTGAAGAAACTGCTGCTAGAAGGTCCCCCCTTCAGCCGGTTGCTACCACCCCTCTGAGAGAGGCAGCCGCCCCCACCGCAGAGCTCCTCTTCATTCCTATCAGAAAGGCTAGCAGGTTGATTTAACCCAATGAAAGCTCTTTAAGCTGGCTGACATTGCCCTGAAGCAGATTGTCACTGTCTTTTTCCAAATGGCTCTGCCGGTGCAACAGCAATATAACAAAAAAAAAATAAAATAAAATAAAAGAGAGATGTTGGTAACCAGCAACAAAAAGGAAAGAACATCTGAAACCAGTGTGCTGTTCTACAGTGGATGTCTACCACATCCTAAAACACAAAGCGTCATTCGAAGATGAAATCTGCAGGCAAAACCAATCTTTGCCTGCCAGTGACTTTCCTTTGAAAGAGATCAAAGAAAAAGTAATTGCAGTGAAAAATTACTCCTCCTTTACCTAAACAAAATCTGGGGAAATTCTACAAATACATACCTTGAAGAAAATTAATACTTTCTGGAAATAAGGTTCTGGAAATTATTAACAACTAGTTGACTCCTACTATGGTAATGCTAGGATTTGAAGCTAAGGAAAAAGACAGTAAATTTCAGCAGATAGATGTGCATTACACTTCTCTAGTGCTCAGACCTGAATAGTAACTTGGCAGCACAGTTTGGCCACAGCTATTTTTTTTTTCCTTGATTTTGGTTTCTTTCCTGTGAAACTCTGAAAGTGGTTTTTCTTTTTTAATTTCAGGATGATTTACGTTTTTCAAATTTTGTTTTTCTGTATAACTGCCTAAAATGCTGAGTGTTGTGTTCATATACACAAATTTCAAATTCAGTTTCCAAGGCTTTCTTCTGGAAAATGCCAATTTCCTCTAAAACACTCTTTTTCAATGGGGAAAAAAAAAATAATTTCTGAGCTCATTCTCTTTCCTCAGGATGGATCTCTTTTCAAACTTGCAGTAATTTGTTATCTTTTATTCCAAATCTTGGAATACTAAGTCAAGATGATTTTCCAATTAGCCGTATCTTGAAATACGGAGGAGGAGGCACTTCCATGGAGCTTGCATCGGTCTGTAGGTTCCCCCTGTAGCTGTTGATGAAAAGCACCTCTTGATGATGGCTGTGTTGGACTTAGCAGGAAAGGAGGCTTGAATGAGTGGGAACAACCAGTACAGTATAAATACCTTTTAAAAGGATTTAAGACTTCTATTACACTCTGCCAGGTCCTTACTGTCAGCAAATCTCAACACAAATACAAGTTTTGTCGTTCAATACCAGTATAATCACTTCATGTTCCCCTGATTCTCCTTCTTCTAATATAAGTCCTACAGAGAATGAAACCAAGTAACTTCTCTTCAACCTAGGCATGGAAACCAACACTACCTTTAGCGGACAAGCAAGGATCTCCCCGATTCCAAACGGGAGCCTGCAAAACCAAGCGAGAGCAGTCCAACACGGTCAGTCCCCAGACGAGGTTCCCCACTCCCCTGCGCACATGCCCCTCAGTCGTGACCTGCCTCTTCCCTGCTGCGGCAGCCCGGGGTCTTTTCACACCAGAAAACAGCACTTATGCCAATTGTGAAGTGGTTTTACGAGGTGGAAATGCACCAGCTAGGGGCTAAAGAAAGGCCAATAAACTCCTCTAACTTGTAACAAAATAACAGATTTAAACCCAGGTCAACTGAGGTGAAGGGCAAGTGCATTAATCGCCTGCATTAACGAGGCTCTGTGTGCCTGCGGCAGCACTCAATCGGAAAACACAGTACATCTTGCTGTAAATAAGACAAACAAACAGCAGCTACAACAACAAATCTTCCCCCAATTTCTTCTACTTTTCATTAAGCGAGTAATCTGATTTTTATTAAGTCCTCTTCAAAGTCCGTATGGGCCGGCCTTTGTAACTGTGGCTGTTCACACCGCCTATACACTCTCACACATACGTTACAGCCTGACGGATGCCTGGAAAGGAACTTCAGCCAGTTTTGTTCTTAAGTGATAATCGAAGAAATCCTCCGTCACGTGTTGCGGCAGTGTGAGTTGGCTGTACCAGGACGAGGAGTCATGCAGATGTTACCCAAATGCTTCCATTAACTTAATCTTCCTCAGAAGAGCCCTTCTGCTGCCAAGTACTTAAGAGTGTCACTTGGGATTTAGATGCCATTTTTGTTCACTACTGAAGACTGGTCATGTGTAGGAATCTGCAGCCCTGATAATAGGGTTTACAGAACACCATGAAAATAGATTACTGGCTGCTGAAAACATTTTAAAAAAGACAATGTTACCTTTTACTAGACTTCAAGTGCTTTCTGGCACGGAAGGTTTAATGGTTGTTTATTCTGGTATGTTTTCTAGAACACCAGTTTAGAACAAAATAAGGATCATCATAATAATTATCTGAGATGCTAACAATATGATACAGGAGTCTAGATCATTAAATGTTTTCCTTCACATAATTTAAAAAAATAAAACTGTATTTTGTGATCAGAAAATGCATCAGACTTTTTCAATTGTCCTGGCATATGCTGTCATCTCAGTAATGAAACCAGTTTTACTTTTTTCCTTTTTTAACTCAGTTGTTATGTGGGAAGATGTAGTAGTATAAAATGGCAGGAAATAGTATGAGTAAATTTAACTTGAAAAGTTTAGTATGTGTTTTAGAGAAAAGATTAACAAATCCTCTTTTTTTTTTTAACTGTCTTTTTATCTCCATTTTTTCATCTTGCATTTGCTTCAGCCAAGCAATTCCGACAGTTCAGAAGGACAGATGTTCCATCTCATTCTATTCCCAGACAAGTCACTCTGTAAAATTACATGTCTTTTGAAACATTAGTACAACAGTTTAAAGACCATCAGAAGTTTTAAAGGAGAACTGCAGAGGAATAATCAGCAATGTGTTTGGATCTAGTTTCTATATCGGATTTTTTTTGTTGTAGCACCACACCTCAGCAAGATACAGTTTCAAATTTTTTTTCCACCTTGTGGTTCTTCCTGGTTTGCATCTACAGAAGTACCACAAGCCCCAGTGCAATCCATGCAGAGTATGTGTATTTGTGATACTCAAGGGCGATGTGTTCAGGGATGTGTTCAGTGAACCGAGGCGTACCAATACGCCTCACAAGGAGAAAAAAAAGATTTAAAATACACTGCTATGCTGATTGGCTAATCAAAACCTACTCAGTACAGACATTCAGATCACACAGCCGCATTCCGTAACATCACTGCTAATCTGCTCATGCTGACACACTTCTACAACATGGCCAGAGAGGCAGAAACCTTTGGTTGACGCTCTCAGGAACCACACACCTGCATTGGGTCTTCCTGAACGGGTCGGTGATGGTAGCAGAAATAAATACAAAGTCTTGAGAAAAGCAAATTAAGATTTAAAAGCAGTCAGTTAATGAAGCGAGCAACTCTCATGCACAAATCACTCCATGTGAGTGCATCTATATTACTGCTTTAGCTGGGATCACAAGGACCCTTTTGAGTCCAACCTCCCAATCATCCCCACTTACTACACTTGAGCTCACATCACAGGGTGGTCTCAGAGCTAAACCAGAAAGATGTGTTCCCAAGAGCCCAAATTTACTCACATTACTGACACAGTCCACAGGACTCGACTAGCATCAGCCTGAAGTACCCTCCTGAAGCGCGTACAGCATGGGCACCAGACCCAGAGCGCCAGTGGTTCCCTTCTGCAGATGGGTTGCTGTGGGTCTGCACTGCTCACTAATGGGGACACACCGTCTGTATGGCCTCGGATGCACGGCACGTCACTATTAGGGCCTTAATTTCCAGGTTCTTCATAACATATGAACGCTGCTTGCATAAAATGGAAGTAACACCTTACATGCATCTTAAATGGTTTAAGTCAGACCACACAAGTTTTGAGAAAGTACAGAATTAGGCCCAGTATCTCATATCTGAATAACAACTGAACATATCAATTGACTATAACTCCTATGATCTATTAAATACATATTTGAGTCTGGCATATAAATTTCAAATTAGGCTCTCAGAATCCTATTCAAAATAGTGTCTCCCTTGGCCAATTATTTCTCAGAAAACAGAGACTTAAATTTACTGACATGAATTTGTTTCTTAAAGCCCTAAAGCTGCAAATACGTACAAACAAAAAACTCTTCACGCATGAGCCTGTTATGTAACCCCAGTGTTGCCTACACACAGAACACTAATGCATACATCACCATTTCGAGATCAAGACACAGAATCAAGATCAAGAACTTCAGAGGAAGGCTCGTGCATCCTCTTGTTCTGTTACTAAGATTCACCACAGGAAACAGTGATAGATGAGTTCAGGCCAAAAAAAATTCTGCTTAAGCTAGTTGATGTAGCTTCAGAGAGACACCCGGCATTATCCGCCTTCCCATATCGGACACAGCTTGTTCAAGGCACACTGAAGAATTTGACTCCTAGCTTTTGAACTTCAAAGGCACCACTAGAGACAGCAGCAAGATACTTTTAACGTTTAACTTGGGTTTTTTTATTTTCTCTAATTGTAGCTGTTTTGGAGTTAATAATCTAAGATTCCTCTACTGTCAATAGAAAGAAATAGGACCCTTCAGGGTATCGCCTTCATGTGATCTGAACCCCACTTTTACAGAAGGGCAGAGGACTCTGAAAATAACCAGATTCAGCTGCAGCAAAATTCCTGCCATCCTAACGTCACTAGGAATTTTACTATCAATTTCAACAAACTAATGAAGTGAGATTTCTAGGCAATGGTGGATACCCTTTAGTTATGTAGCACTATTTACAGCAGCACTTTGTCTTCCCTCCTTTCTCTAGCAGAGGTTAAAAGGAAAAAAAAAAAAAAGAAAGGATACTCATGTTTGACCACAGAAACAGAAAATGGTTACTGTGTTAACCTCCCTGAAAAGCAAGACAGCGCTCAGTGAAGAGAGTATTAGGTCAAAACCAATTATTTAGTAACTCCAAAGAGGTCAATGGAGTTGCAGCACAGATGAATTTGGTGCAGTGTTGCAAATTAAGAAAATTGAGCTAAATTCTGACCAAGGTACGTGCACTGAAGTAAGACTAGACATTTACCAGAGAGGAAAAAATAAGCTTACACCTCACAGGATCAAGTCATGCTTGCTCTGGCAGTGTGTATCTCTTGCCAAATGCAGTGGTCCTATTCCTCTAATTTGGAAAAGCAAGATATGGATTTTTCTTTATACAGTTACACATAAGAATGTGATCACATTAGGAAGATTTTCTGTCATCACTTTTTCTCAATTACAAAGCAGAATACAGAGGGTAGAGGACATTACAAAATCACAGTGTTGGACTGTATCCAAGAACAAGGATTATATTAAATAAAAAGGGAAATACAAACTTGTTTCATGACTGTGGTGCTTCAGTTTTACTTAGATAACTAACAAAAGTAAATCACTCATGTCTGATGTACAAATGTGCACATACTGAATATGGGATGGAAGATCTTAGCAGCCTTTCTGGAAAAATGTGGAAAATACATGCTCCCTAATAAGAGCAAAAACCACTTGTATTATTATGTGACTAATCTTATTTATCTAATATCAGTACAAGAATGGACTAAGATAATCTGTAGCTCCAAAACAACAGAAATAGCCCCTTTCTTCACTTGTTTCAGTGCGTTAGATTTTCCTCTCTACAAAGCCTATTGCTCAGCTAGAAAGCAAACTTTCATCTAATGTTACCTGGTGCTAGTTACAGCTAATGGTCTACACTTAGAAACTGCAAAACTACTTCCTTTATCACTAAATGTGACAGAGCTTATGAACTTTCAAAATCCTGCAGGTATTCTTAGGACTTTGCACAATTGGAAATGCAAACTGGGATCCCTATAGCTACGCAGCTGCCCAGTTCCTCTTGAATTCCATTGAACATCGTACTTACCTACTTTTGAGGATATGGGCCCCAGACACCTCCAAAATAAACCCTCAGTACTCACAGAAAGAGGATACCAATGTGTGTTTTTCAGGCTGAGCCCTGAATGAAAAATGTGGGAGAACCTTAAGGAAAAAGCTTCCTGAGTGATGATAGCAATGTATCTTCAAGTATCATCTGCTTTTTAAATTTTCAGCCACTAGAAGGACTAAAATATCACATAAATGTTACATTTTAAAAAAGAAAAGTCCTGGAAGTATCAGGAATAAATAGAGTTCTCAGGGGCACATTCTGCACCCTTTCAGTGGGAGTCAGCCCAAGGGAGTGGGAGTGGAGTCACACTAATTGGTAACAAAGCCATTCAGTTCACTCCTAGACTGGTACTAATTTCATTATTACACTATACAGAAAAGTGTAATTATTTAGAAATAATTTCACAAACAAATTGTCTGAATTTACACATGAATAATCCAGCCAAAGTTAAATTTTGCTCTCAAAAAAGCATTTTCCAGTCGCTTATGAAGGCCCTGACTTTAAAAAGAGTGACCGATGCAAACAAACATTGCCTCTGCACGTTCTGTTGATCCTATGTGAGAATTGGTTTACCATTAACAATATACGCTGCACAAAAACTCATATGGGCTGAACACTGCAAGGCTGCCAATTTAATTTGAAATGACTTGACAGAAAATCTCTAGGCCACCAAATGCTATTATAAAGCACTGTATTCTCATTAAAGGTCTGAGCCCTTTTTTTTCTCCCCGAGGGCAGACTCCTCGTGAGGCTGTCCCTCTGGCATAACATGTGATAGAGCTAATCTGTCTTCACTTGGCCAGCATTGCGGATATGCAAACCCAGGTGGCACTAATAGGTTTACAGTAATAACTATGGAATTGGATACAGTATGTTACACTGTGAGAAATTCCCACAGATCAATTTTTGTGGTGAAGGTTAACCAACAGACACAAAGCCGTAATATTCTTTTTTCATGGATCTGTTAACAATTTTATGGTTTTAAAAATAAAAGAAGAAAGACTCTCTTATATTTGGACAGAATATAAATATTTAACTTTTCAAACATATCTACAATATATGTGCATAAAAATGCTCTCTTGGAAAGACAACTTCTGTTGTCAGTTACTCCAGTGCAAATCTGGAGGAATTCCATTGGCTTCAAAGAAAGATACCAATATAAATGAGAGCAGAATATACTCCAAAAATGTATTTAACATAATATCATGTCATACTGTTTTGTTCGTACATTTTAGTGGCACTTTTGTAACTTTATTATTGGAAATTACAATGAGAATAAAATTAGCTGCATAATTATAATGAATGCATCATACGACTGAAAAATACACTTGTTGTAGTAAAGCATTATAGGCAGAGACATAAAATTGTGATCTGACCATTTGCGGTCATTAGAGATCCCATGGTACTCTTTGCAAGATTGGGGGTTTTAATCTCAGCGTGCTGGCCAAATTCCAGCATGGGTAATTACATTCTCTATACCTAAATTCTCTGCATTTTACCCAAGGTGGCTGCATTTCCATGGCACATGAAGTGTTCCTTGCACATGGATTTTAAAATTCTGTAATACCCGTTAGCACAAAAGGTGTTATACAAGATGTGATATCCTTGTTACAATTAAGTTAGAGTACATTCACTCCAGAAAACAGAAAAAGCCATCTGTCAATCAAATACAACATTTAACGTACTGATTAAAAACATCATTTCAACTCAAGAGGCACTCCTGTATTGTGGTATGTTATAGTCTTCGCAGTCATAAATTCCATACCCACGTTAGCTACCACAGATGGAACATATTGAGCAGTTAAACACACAGCACTGGTGACTGAAGAGGATGTATACAACCACACTGCAAACTCACCCGGCTCGTCAGCCCCCAAACAGCACTATTACCAGCTCAAGCCAAAGCATCTGTCTTGCTTGAGACTAACAAAGAGATCTCCTCAAAGGAGCGTAATCATCTAGGAGAGGGAGTTCTGAAACTGAAAACAAAGCCAGACAACAGAAAGGCATTTCTCAACACGCAGCCATCTGAGCACTTCAAAAGTAGGGTACCTGTCTACCTGCAGACAGGATGATGGGCGACTGCCTGCCCAAGCAATTTATTTCTTCCTCAGATGATTCAGGTAGTGCCTCCTACTTCAACACCTACTCATCCTCACTAGCAAGCAAAGACATATGGAAAGAGGGATGATGTACTGTGTAGCACTGCAAGCTGGTTTTCCAGCCCAGAATGCCACCTCATGTATGCCTTGTGCCTATGATTTTGTCAGCCATTTTGGTTCATCTTTCACAAAAAGAAATGGACTGGAAGCAAAATAACACAGTATCACACAAAAAAGCAGTCGTGAAAAACAATTCCAACCCTTCCTTTCACCAGCTCCTCTTTGCCACAGTATCGACACAGTCAGTTTTTCCAATAGGAGGCTTGATATTCCTCAAGCACAGAATGAAATCATTTAAGTAGATTTGAGTTTCATACACTTAAATCATCTACTAAGGAGTAAGAAAAAAACCCCTTCAGGGTTGTTCTAATCATTGATCCAACAAGTCCGGAGGTCTGGAGGTGCTCACTCTAGTAGAATGGCTTCTTCATTTGGACCAAGACTGTTGTACTGAGACTAGTCACGTACAACTCAACATAAGTAATGTCTCAGAGTCTGGCCTGGTGAAATCAGACTTAAGTATACATATATATATATATATGTCTCTATATCTTAAGTGGTTAATAGACAAATCACTTGTGTTGAGCGGTGCCACGTGCAATGATTGACACTAAGTGCAGCTGGATGCAGGAAATCACCGATTTTCAATTGATATTTAAGCAGGAAATCATTTTCTATTGATTGTTATTAAGCAGACACGGTGGTACTGAATTAGTGCAAAATTATCTGATACATGAAAAAAACCTACCATTAATCAAGGTAATATTAATTGAATTTAACTGCATACTTCGAACAGTTCTCATTTGTTTACACCTTCCACATCAATCTATGCAGCCTACTTACACAAGATACAGTTTACTGCTAAGATTAATGTTTTCTATATTTACAAAAAGTCTCACGTGTGAGCCCTCGCATCAGAAAAAGACTTTATACAGTGGTTTCTGCTAAAAGGTTGTTTGACAACTGATACCATGCAACTGCCACAGTCAACCCTTCTTCTCTCTAGGGGAAAATGGAGGTATTTCAGACACAACATCTGATAACAGTTTCTATAGCCTGTCTTTTTAATTCTGAATCTTCAGATTACCATACTGTATCAGTATAATTTTTGATGTGGGATCGTATTCATAACTTAGATAGCACAACCAGCATGGTGTCAAAATTCAAGAGAATAGCATCCCCTTCAGATCACCCGTAAGCCAGAGATTTCAGACCTGACTCCATATGCAGGCACTGAAGAGAAGTAATCACGGCCCTTAAATTAGGGTTGGGGAACTTAGACACTCCAAGACTGTATTCCCATTTATGCTTTGCATTGCACAGACACTATAAGATCTGAACTGAACCTAAACAACGTAGGCATCTCTGCGAGGTATCTAGGTGGAGAACAGTCAGCCTTTGAAGGGACCCCTTCTATGATTCTGTGATCCCTCTCTTGCGAATAAGGATGGAAAGACACCTCAAGAGCATCACTCCAATTGCTTCAGATCTAAATCGCGTCCGGAGCTGCCAATCTCTTGATGAGGTAAGCCAAATCCAAGACAAAAATCTCCCAGGGCTCATACGCTGAACACATTAAAACACAAAAAAAATCAGAAATAAACTATTATGTCCACTGAGTATGAAGAAATGAGACACAGAAACAGTGATTGTCCAAAACCCCAACAGACACCTAAGGAAGACTAGGAATGGATTTCAGTTCTGTTGAGCTCTGGTCTGGTTTCTTACTTTTAAGATGCCTTCTTACCAAATGTACTTGTCTTGTCTTACCTCAATGTCTTGTCGATCTGCGGCAACATCTTTGAAGAACAGAGGGAAAAAAAAGATTTTCCATCAAAAGTTTTAAACAAAACAAAACAAAAAAAATCAATAGGAGATTATTTTCCTACTTTACTTCTGAGGAAAAGGCCTGGCTGGATCTTCCAGCTTCAGAGAAAGGTCTGACTGAGTTTAAAGCCAACTAATAAATTAGTTAATTAATGAATTGGCAGCTCCTGAAATGGTTGCCACATTCTCAGTTACTCACATCCAGACCTAGCCTTTTATCTCAGCTCTTCTTCCCCTTTCAGTGAAACTTCACATCACCTGTTCCTACAATATCTCAAACAGTTCTCTTTTCTCAAAAAGCATATCCAGTCATCTCCTGTATTACACAGACTCTCGAAACTACACCTTATGCAGTTTTATTCTTCACCAGCTCATCTTCACCTCTCCACCTTTTCTCCATCCCCAGACACCAGTAGTCATCATTTTGCCCAGTTAGGCAACCCACTAATCTCTGGACATTTCCCAATACAGATCACAAGGCTGAAACCACTGCTCTGTTTTGTTCTGTAGCCGCTTATCTTCCTTTACAACTCCCTTCCCTCCTGCTGTCATATCTGTCAAACGGCACGTTTCCCAACCTCGCCTCCCTCCTTCCGCACTATCTCTAAAATGCCCCACATGAATCCTCCTCACATTCTCATCTTTCTGCCCCCTTCTTTTAGGCTTTGCTCTCTCTTTTGTTATTCACCAAGTTACTTTTCTCCTCATTTGTCATTCACTTGCAGTGCATTTCTCCCACAAAGCATCTTCATCATAATGCTATGGAGAGATTTTTAAATCTCCATTAATAAGAAATGTGAATATTCAACCCGTGTATTTCACACAGCTCAATACCTATTGTCTCACTCAGCCAAGTCTATTGCAGGCTCTGTGGGGCAGTAGTATTTTCTCCTTGTATATCTGCATAGTACCAAGTACTCTCCTGGAAAGCAGTTGTGTATCTTAAAGGAACGAGATAATAATGACCATACACATATGCAGTAACTTTTCTCCAGATGGATCCCAAAGCACTCTATACCATTTGCCAATTAACGGTATAAAATGAAGTATTTACTTAGGAATCATTTCACCCACGAACAACGGCATAACGCCAGCCATGCCTTAATTGCATGGAGTTACACAATACAAATTTAAGACAGGAAGTGAAGAGTCATGTCATATTTCCAGAGAGGATTCAGGATGGCATATTATAATTACCAGAATTGGTTGTAAAATGCAACTAAATTCTCAATTTAAAAAAAAAAAGATAGTTTTTTGCCAGAATTTTGGAAACATTCAAACCATTTTTATTTGGTCAATGAAGAGTACAGTTAAACACACCCCAAACTTCAAACACTTTCAAAGATTGCTGCAATTAAAAAACAAACAAACAAACAAACAAACAAAAACTGGCATACTCCTGAATAGCTTTAATAATACTCAAGACTGGAAACTAGTCAGGACCTGAGCCCCCCCTTCAACAATTGTTGCAGGATTTTACTCATCGCAAAGTGGGACTTCAGATGACAGGAAATATCCTGTTGAGGAAATCTAAATAAAGCAATTTAACTGTGCATTCACATATCCAAATTTAAATTATAACTTAAATGAATTATATTAATAAATGCTGAAGTAATTCCTGCTCATTTTTTTCTACACATTGACAAATCCACAGGCAAGTTTACCACTAATATTTAAACTGAAGTTCCATAAGTAAAAGCAACACTTAGTACTCAAAATACTTTTAATTGGGTGAAGTCCTGGCATCCGTCAAGTCATTCAGAATTCTTTCACTAACTTTGACATAGTCAGAGTTTCACCCACAGTTCATGGGATGCAGGACTGAATAATGCAAAAAATATTTCTAATAAATTATTCACTGATTGCTCAAAATTTATGAATAATTTATTTGGAGAAGAGTATTCAACCATACATAAAGCTGGTCAAAGAGGGGCAAATGTGTTTCTGAGTCATTTATTCAACAATTAATGGAAAAAACCTATTCACAAATGTCATTCAAAGAGCTCTAGACTATAGTAACTTGGTTTCCAGTTGACTCAGTACGTCTTTTCTAAAAGTGCCAGGTTTTCATGCACACTAAGCTTTCTTTCATTATTTTAGATCCTCTTGTTTTTATTTTTCCCTTTACCCTAGCAAAATAACCTCTTTTTCCAGTACCACCGCCACTGTTGCAGGCCTGACTTGCTTTGACTGCAAGCCCAGTATGCAGCTGCGGTACTGGGCTTTAAATGATCACTCCCTTCACCAAGAAACCTGAAGCAAAGGAAAACGAGCATATATACGTTTGAACTTCCGAATACCTACTAGGTGGGGAGCAGAGAGGAAATCCACCTCAGAACAACAGCATGAGTCAGAGGAAACGCAGAAGAGGTGAGACGGAGCAGGCTGCCGCGTTCCTGCAAAGCCCCTTTCCCACCGCCGTCCGCGCTTGGACCCGCACGTCGCCGGGGGACCGGGAGCACCAGCACCAGCGAATTTCCATTCTCAAGTCACAGCGTGATTCATCGCACCCACTGGCCAAATAGGTGGCTGTTGAAAAGAAATCCTGGCATTTGGTGTGATTATGCTTTCTTAACTATGTCAGTGTTAAATGCAGGAAACTCATTTTGTTGTCATTGTTTTTCCAATATACATTTAAAATGTAGCATTGTGCGCAGTGGCTGGCGTTACTGCCTCAATGGGATTTTCTCAGTGCCTTCAGCACTGCGTGCACGCATCTTTCAACAACTTGACGCTTTTTTTTTCCAAATGCAACTTAAACAATAAAGCTCAAATTTAAACACACAGCAAGACAAAAAGCTCTGCTTTACTTCCCCCCCCCCC
>Ga0065711_1033108_pt1 | contig 26103 bp, 11 predicted proteins | sample Hoacrofraction12_FD_59098 | JGI IMG/M metagenome (GOLD analysis project Ga0065711, IMG submission 59098) | Hoatzin crop microbial communities from Cojedes, Venezuela - Epithelial fraction 12 v2 (version 2) | ecosystem: Host-associated > Birds > Digestive system > Esophagus > Crop | place... | reverse complement strand
CCCCGGCGCGGGCTCTGCGCCCGCCTGCCCCCGCCGCAGCGCGCTCCCGCACTGAAGTCCTGCACTCAGCACAGAACCTACACGATTCCTTCCACCCGAGGGAGGTGTCCAAGCAGACCCCTCTCCTCACACACCGCGGAGTTCAGAAATGCAGCAAAACCGAAGAAGAACGTTGCACCTTCACAATAAAAAGTAGTTTGACACAAACTATTCAATACTAGGAAGATTATGGTCTTGTTCCTGTTCTGAAGTACCAAAATACTTAAAAAAAAAATCCTTGCAGAATAAAAGGCAAGGGAGAAGTAAGACTTGATAGAGGAACAGAAGCTATGAAAGTATCAAAATCTGGCATCTATTCACGAGACTCCAAGTGGAAGAGCTGCTTTATAAACTAGAAAACCTTCAAGAACAGAAACAGAAGCGTTAAAAGAGGAACTAAACTAAATACTCTACCTTGAGCTGATAGAAACAGATACTCAAGCCAAGTGGCTTCAAACAGTTGCAGATAAAAAGAACGACAATGACACAGAAAGGATTCTTTTGGATAAAACGGAATTTTCAGAGCATTAGATAACTGCAGGACAGAGTTCACAGACCTTTTCATCTTCAGCATACGGTAAATATGATCACCCGAACCAGCAGACAGACAAGATCTCACCTCTGTCACTACATCAGCAGATTTACACATTTAGTTCCTCACAGAGGTTCAACAGGTGGGCCTGAGAGACATCAACTCTCCTCTTGAGCGTGCGGCATTGTTATTATTATGAACCTTTTCTTTTTATAGTTAAGTAGCCAAAGAAACTCCGTCTTGGAGCTTTATCATTTTCGTATCAAATAATATTGTTGGTATGTTTTGCTAAAGAGAGAATCCTGAACGTTGGTCCTCTTTTCCTTGTTACCCTGGTATTGCAGGTAGAACACAAAGAACTTTAAAGAAGATCATCGCCCTCCCTTTTCCAATATATGGCACAGGGTTCTTCACTATTTCTTCCCATTACGGATCCTAGTTTTATACACCATAAATTTATTTATACATTTATGACTGTCAGTTATGAACTGGCACTCAAGTGGCTACATTACTTCTGAACACCACCTGCACAGCAAGAGGCACAACAGCGTAGCCTGAGTCACCGTCTCCTCCGCACCTGAACCAATAAACCCTGACACTCTCCAGTTGGCACCGAATATCAACAGTTCAAGTGCCTGTGCTAACAACAATAATCCAGAACCCAAATAACTCATTCACATTCAGTTGTGACTGTCCTTTATTTCTCCTCATGTTGGTTTACTACGGCTTTAACATTAGTTTATACTAGAATTACTAGTACCCACTTATGAGAATAACATGGGTCTCTAACACCTTCTTTGGTTCATCAGCAAACATAAACACTGTTCTGTCTCGAAGATAACTTTGATTGCTCCAAAGCGATTTATTACTGCCAATGCTAATAATCAAAATACTGTAATGAGTCTGTTGGACAAATACTGAAAACAGAAAATTACAAAACATGCCATATGGCAAATCTAAATAAAGGTAAGTTAGAAATATGTACACAGAGAGTACTGGAAAGCAGTACTGTGAAAGAATTCCAGTATAATTCTGTGTTTAACACAAAGCACACATTTGTACGTGGCACGTTAAATAGCAACAGAAGTAATTTAAAAGTTTCCAAAGTTAACAGAAGAGAGTAAGATTGTGGGAATTTTAGAACGCAAGTTGGTAGCTGTTTGAAAGCCAGGTTATTCTAAAAGTTGTTAATAACGATCACTATTTTAACCATTGAAAGTGCATACCATCACCAGAGGATCACCTACCTCTCATAGATGGTTTTTAAAGTCAGCTGATCTGGAACCCCTTCAGTCTCTTCAAGATGCAGTATGAGCCACGATGTTCTATATGGCCACTGCTCTGTGAGATTGATCCAACTAGCCAGTCTGTCCCAATTGAACGTGATCTGATTAGCTCTTAATAAACGACCTAATATAACAGGGAAGAAGGGAAGAAACACAACAGATTTTTTTCCCTTTTGAAAAAATATCTTTTTTTTTCCTCAAAGTAACAGCTATTTAAGTCCTTCAACTTGATCTGTGAACTTTCCAGTATTACATTTTTAACTCACAAAGTTCAAAATCATCTCAAGTCACACCTAAAAATATCATTTGACAACCTGCTAAAAATTCTTGCAAATACTGCTCAGAACATGAGACTCTCCAAAACTGTCAACTTCAGCTCAAGGTTAAACACTAATTACTATCATCCTGTTACAGGTGAATCTTAATTTACTTTAACAAAACTCAGCAGAGAATTTCACACAGCATTAATTTCTCTATTTAAACATAAAAATCATGCTAATAGTGTGAAAGATCTTCTGCGCACTGGCATATGAAATACGGCCAAAAGAAGTTAAGCATACAACTGCCATCTTCAATAGCCAATAAAATAAAACTGAAAGCTATAAACAAAAGACTGTTTTAAGTTATTCAGGCAAAGTATGAATTATAAATAAAGTTAATTTTAAAAACCAGAAAAAATTATTGCTACAGTTTATGCATTTCAAGTTTTAGTAAGTTTTCTAGAACTGAATCATTAATATTGATGACAGCGTATAACTTACAGCCTGAAGGCTCTGCTCATGAAGCTGTTCAGAAAATCATCATATATAACCACAGATTATAGTACACTAAAAGTGCTTTTGCAGGTTTTTTTTGTTTGTTAGGTTTTACAACAAACACTTTGTGATTTCGTTATACTTCCACATCTGTACTATAATTTGCCAAAACCACGTATTTCATGCTACAAATTGTAATGACAATGCTAAGAGACTTGCACGTTTACTTAAAAGATTAGCTCAGAATTTCAGGTCCGTTGTCACACATGAATTACCACTAAAAAGGGGGAAGGCAAGGGAAAAATGGGGCAAATGACATATTAACACTCTTCTATTAATTACACTAGCATTAAGTTAATGGACTAGAAAATAAGCCATGGGTTATTTTACTTAATCTAGAACGGTATTTACATTTAATTCTTCATAACCTGAGTGAAGGTAAATTAGGACAATCCAAACTATGCAAGCACTGGGAACGGAATGGCAGAGACAGCCAAGCCCTCTGTGTCACCCCAGCTGGTTCGACAGAGCTGAGCCTCAGCTCAGAGACATCCAGCTGTGTCCTTGTATCACACTGCCCACTGCGACGATCACCTCGGCACTGCACCAGACCTGAACCAGCTCCACCGACCGGTGACATGCAGGAAGCACCTACTCTCAAATGCAACGTTAAGTTGGGCAGTGGATGCAGCGCTGATATTGCTGTAAGCGGGTTTCTGCAACCAAATGGATCAGCAAGAATCAGTTCAGTTCGGGCCTGTATAATCACTCTGTGCACCTATTGGTAAAGCAAACACCCTAAACGAGACCCAAGATGGTCGCAGCAGGTTTCTTGGTTCCAGCTATGTGCTGTGCAATAGAGACAGGCCGATTTCTGAACTGCACACAGTGTAGGCAATATGGCTACAACCACCCAACGCAGAATTTCATGCCAAATCTGTTGAACCCATCCTTGATATGCCTGCAGGCAACTGTGATACTCCTGTATCTGTAAAAGTCTTCTTCCTAAAATTCTCAAATGATCCAGACCTCACTGGAAATTTAAGAAGATTTTTTACTTAAGCATTAAATGTTATCGTAGAAAGACACAGGTCATATTTCTAGAAATGACAAAGGTCATTTAACATAATCTTTTATTGCTAGTTTTATCGGCAGAATTGTACTGTAGTCTTCCCAGTAATCAAATTTTACTAGGCTTACTGAAATCAGAAATTTTACAGAACCTATTTTCATTAACACAACACAGAGCTTGTGACAACTCAATGTTGAAGTAACTAAAAAACCATAGCAGAACTCTTTCTTCAAAGCACAGTACTATTCACTTTGTTCTCCATTTGTACAGTGTAGTACTAGTCACCGTTTAGTGAGATCCTTTATCACAAAACCAGAAACTTGGATTGAGAGAGATGAAGTGGCACAAAAACAAGTAATCCATTTCATTCCGGGAAGAGTTCTACAGCAAAGGAGCTGTAGAGAATAGGATTAATGTCATCTTCCGAGACCCTCCTCAGAGTGTAATGTAGGAAGCTGTAACTAAGACCAATTTGTTAAGGAAGAGCTCAAAGATGCACCGCTTCTTCTTAAAGACACCGCTGATACCTCACGGATCAATGGGAAAGCTACAACTGCATGCAAGACTAGATAAAGAAACAAAAGCAGAAATATCTGTATAGTAAATGCAATGTCTTGTCAAATACCTATTTCAAATTTTAAAAGCACTATTTGTCCTTTCCTGAACTCCGCCCTAGGTAGAACAACTGTTTACTGTCTCTTCAGCCACTACGCTACTCAATAGTTTATGAGCCAATAACCTTGCTTACCAGTGGCAAGAAGTTCTCCTGAATTAAGCTTCTTGTTTGTATCTCCTATCTTACCTAATGAACCTAACTTAATATACTAAATATGCATGCTACATAGTACTAAAATATTTTTAAGTATTAAAGACAATACATTTGACACATCCGTGAATTCCTTACGTTTTCCAGTTAGTCCTAGAAACTGTTAACATTATTTGTTTCACAGAATCCCAGAACGTTTGAGGTTGGAAGGGACCTCCAGAGGTCATCTGGTCCAACTCACCCTGCTCAAGCAGGGCCACCCAGAGCGAGATGCCCAGGACTGTGTCCAGACAGCTTCCAAGTACCTCCAAGAATGGAGGCTCCACAACCCTCCTGGGCAACCTGTTTCAGTGCTTAGTCACCCTCGCAGTAAAAAAGTGTTTCACTAGCACCTGGTGAATAATGGCAGTTTCCTACCAGGGTCCACATTCTATCATAAATATTCAGAATACAAAGCCTGGAACAAGAGAAAACATGAAATTGGATCCTTTGAAAACACTGGTATGGGCTTTCACATCAATTAAGGATACCGAAATTAAGCCCAAGCCTAACTAGTAAAAATTATGCTGGAGAAAAGATCAAGCCAATTCTGAGTAAAGATCCATGTTGCCCAGAAAGCCTCATACTGTACAACAGCAAATGCTTATGTAAAAGCTTCAGAACCTGGGGAAAAATAATATTCTCTTTTGTGATTCCAGCCCCTGGTGGTTCATTGCTTTCTTTCTATTATTACTGGATGAATTTTACTTTTCAGGTACTTAGTTGTTTCTGAATACATGTAAGCTTCCCTCATCCGTATGATACTGTTGCAGAATTATGCACTTAACTATACACATTTGAAAAATGCCACAATTTGTTTGTTCTGAACCAGTTAGCTATAAGGCTACTCAGTGCCTTTTGGTGTCTGTAACAGAAGAGACAGTAAATAATCATTCCCCATTCACTTACTACATGAAACATGATGTTATTAGACTTCTGTAAGTCCTTTTCCAGTTGTCTCCAGTTTTTAAACCTCAAAGATACCAATGTCTTAATTGTGTTCTGTTGAAGGAAAACAGGTCATAAAGTGCTTTTCATCAGCCCCAGAAAGCCATTTAGGGGAAAAGGACTCCAAATACCCATAGTAAAAACATAAAGGATACATATCTGGTTTTGCCTCGCAGTTTACCTTTTGAGACACCTGCACTATGAGCTTTGTTCACATTAGAGTATTATGAAATTGAAAAATGTATTTTATTATCTCATTTCAAGATTAGAAAATGAAAAAATTCCTAAATATGTAGACTAGAATTGTTTGCCTCCCAACAGAATCAATGAAACAAACAAACATTAATTTTCTTTTTAATTCTACGTAGAATAGTCTATAATCTTTGCTTGCACTCTAGAAAGTCTGCTTCAGAAGGATTTTCAAAATCACACATGGACTGACTTGTTAAATTTAGTTTACACACTGAAAAGTCTGAGTGTAACCACAAGCAACCAAAACACAATACCATTTACTGTACACAAATGCGCCACACTTACCTGTCACTGAAACAATATTTAGCAATCTTCTCATGGTCTGAGGACTGATATCACTGAACCAATCCTCTGTAACCAACAGCTTGGTCAAATCAAAAGACATTTGGCGAGTAATGGTACGTTGCATCTGGCGTCTTCGGTAAGTATCCTAGTAAGGATAGAAAAAAGCAAGGAATACTGATTAGTATAAAAAACTTCAATTAATTTGAAATACTTCAGTTTTACTTAATTAGAAAGTTAGAAACTTTGTGAATATGTGTCTGCAAGGTTGACATGAAATACCATAAAAATGTTTACCAGAATTTAATTCTGATTTAGCTGTGTAACAGTTGAACATGATTGCCATACAAGCCAAGAACTGGTAAGAGTTACACATGTTACTTCCATGCCAATTCTGAGAGGGCAAAGTAGTGACACAGTGAGATATTTTGTAAAAAGGTTACTAATTTCAGCAGTGCCACCACAATTTCCTACTGTCTCTACAAAAAGTTAATGCCATTGATTTACTAACTACATTTTAAAATTAAAGCAAACATCATGTTCGTCTGCTACAAAACTCCCCAAGTCTCTACCCGTGGCAGCTCAAAAACCTCAGAATCTTCAGATTCTGCATTACTTTTCACTACTTCCTAGATACCTTTTATTCAACTGCTTTCTGATTTTACATAAAGATGGAAAAACAGAACCAAAAGCAGGAAAGTGTGGTGGACATGTTTCAGTAAAAGTCTAGTACTATCATATTCTAAATTCCTTGATTTGCTAAATTACTGCCTCTTGTTGCAGCATCCTGCGATCAAGTGATAATGGGCCTATACACAAAAATCCAAAATATACATACATACATAGATCATAGCTACTACCAGTATGCGGTACCATCTTCGCATTCAGAGAGATGAACTTAAGTATTTGTGGAAAAGAACACTTGGGTGAGCAAGCAAACTTCTCCCTCTTTGACAGAGCATCAGTCTAATGATTAAAAAAAGTTATTTTCCTATGCGGATCATTTATATTAATTTCATAAGAATAGTTTGGCAAGTCTTCCAAGTTGACATCATTAAAAAAGCGAAAGCAAAAATAAAACAATAGAAAAGAAAAAAGGCATTACCAGTATCTCTACTTAGTCTAAAAATCTCTCTCACCCGCCTATTGAGAGCAGTTTTGCTACCAAGTTTGGCCACGTCTCCAAGACTGTTCTGAGAAACTCTCCTGTCAACCTCTTCGTGCAATCCTACGGAAAGGAAAACAAAAGGCAGACATTTTCTCCGTTCATATACATTTGACTGATGTCTAAAATAACACTAATGATCTACCAATTTTTTAAATAGTTTGTTCCAAAAAACAGATGTTTGGAACACTGGTTTTGTAACTTACAGATCATCCTCCTGCACAACCTTACCTGTGTTATCTGTGTAAGGAATATCCCCATTGGTTGTCGAAGCTACCATCAGTTTTTTTGCATTACTAAGCCCTCGGCTATTCAGAAAAACGGGCAAATGGACTATGTTTCTCATGTAATCATGCCCATTTATGTTTGAATCACGTAGAACACTGTTGAGATTCTGGTTAATAGCCTTTATAATAATGTGTGGGTCACTTGCAAAAATAGCAATAAATGGGCCTTTTGAAAACAAGACTCGCACCTGTAAAAAAGCAGACAGTACACCTTGTTAATAATAATTAATAGTAAATGTGGATCATTTGAATGCCTCACTCTGTATTTTATATTCATTCTGTTTGAGTCAAACTTGCATGGATAAGAGATGTATAGAGATGCCAGTTTCTTCAATACGACACATCTAATGTCAGGAACTTATCCACAGTTAGAAATAAGCATATTTGACTAATTAGCAGAAGCAGCTACAGCAGAAGTCACCGCCAAGAAGGTATCATGCAGTAACGTACTAACCCCTCCAAATATTTAGCATTTAAGCATTTTTTAATCTAAAGTATTTTGAAATAAGTATGAAAAACCCTCCAAACTTTTTAAGTTTGTTTCAACAGGATATTAATTTTCAATAACTTCTATCTGATTATTTCAAAACTTTTCACAAGTATTAACATGGACAGTCCTACTGGGATTTAATTTTCAGCTTTTAAAACCCATCACACTTTGTATTACAGTTACTCCAATGTACACAAACATCAAAAGACAACACACAGACTGTATACATGCCTGCCTTCTACCAAAAATACACAACAACCATATGTATCTGAGCTCATCTGTGTAAGAGATCGCCCAGATGATCCAGAGATCATCTTTATAAAATGATCCAACTCACAGTATCCAGCATCTGCAAAACTTTGTCCTGTTCACAAGCATCCAATCCATCAATAATTACAACAAGCCTTGTCTGGTTCTGAGTGAAGCCGTCAATGGTTTTTGCCATTTTGGCCATCAGTTCCACTTCACATTTCAAAACCTATAAAAAAACAAAAAAAAGAAGGAAGAGATATCTCTGTAATAATTCAAACTCACAAAAATGCACATAACTCCTTTTGCAGATTCCTACTTGTCCCAAAAATACTTCAATAAGATTACAAAAATAAACACTTCCAAATACCCAAAGCAAAAGTCCTAAAATGTCACTTCAAAATTTTAATTTCCTATTTGTGCAAAAACATTCAGCAGAACCGCATATTCCACTTTAAAGTAAAAAACTATCATTAGTTAAATTCCATTACAACATTGTTTTAAAAGAAAGTAATCTTTATGCACTGTAAATCTGCATTTCACGAGTAAACTAACAAGTATTTGTAGCTTCAGCTAAACCTTAAAAATTGCTTTGCATAAAATGTACACTAAAATTTTCTACCTGCCTTCCAGCCAACCAAATTATGCTATTACTCTAATGCTCAGTTATTCCTAGTCAGGATATGCAATCTAAAGATTTTTTAAGTTTTTCAACATTAAGCTACACGTTTAGCAACGACCCCTAATACAGAAACAAAGGTGGAATTCATCTGCCCTAATTTCAGCAACTAACAGTTAAGACATTAAAAACTGACTTATTCACCACTAGATTCATCTTGAATACGCACATTAAAATGACATAAGTCATATGAATAAATCTCTGGTAATACCCACTTCTCTCCTTTGACTGCAAAGGGTGAACCTAATTCGTAAATGGCTGAAGTAATGCCCAACAAATACCATTCAGAAAACAACCGTCAGGAAACACAGTAGCAAGACACAGCCAAGGTCGTCTGTGCTACAGAAATATTTGCACAATATATTGTTATAAAATGTATTAACTGTAATCTCTCGGAGGTAACCATCATGAAGCTAAAGTTTATCTTCAAATAGGAGCATACAGGATATTTGATGACTGCCTGATGGGTACATTTTTTTCAGTTTAGATGCAGCCCAGCAAACCAATAGTATTTTCTACGATTTTCTGTGAAATGTGTGAACTGCTTTGGAATGTTTTTTCAGTGTTATCATTCCTTTCTTAGCAAAGAGGTCTTGCAGACAGGTGAAGTTAGGCTTGGTTTTTCACCTTCAGAATATTTTAGAAGTTATTCTTTCTAATCTTATGATCTAAAGTAAGCTTTGACTAAATACTGATGATTTAGAACAACTGTTTTCCTAGTACCTTCCTCCCAGCAAAAATAAAATTAGAAACTGAAAGCTTAATCCAAATTTAACATTCCTGGTTGAAAAGACAGATCTCATACACTAAGCATAATTACCAGTGGAACAGAAGTGTTCCCTTCAGCGAAAACTCACCAAGGCTCATTCTAACGTTGCAAGACTTGGCCTGATTAAATAAATGGCACTCCATCTTAAGAAGGCTACAGGTTTGGCTCTTTGTTTCAATTCTTTTAATGGCTAGTTCATATAAATGCTTACCTTCATGAACCCCTCGCTTTTCAACTTGTGAAGCTTGGAGGCAGCATTGTGAAGACGTTTTCTTTGAGAATTCAAAACTGAATCCATCACTTGCCACCACGTGCGACAATTCAATATAAAGGCCAAACCAACAACACAGGTAACCGATATAAGAATAACATTCACTGTCATGTTGGCTGGTTCTACATTAAAAATAGCCAGCAGGGCAATCGCAGAAACAACGCAAGACAATATGAACAAGAAAATCACAAAGGATGGGAGACAGCAAGTTTTCTTCCATTTCTTTTTACCTAGAAAACAAATATGTGCTGTTAAAATGCATGTAAAATGTAACTACACGTGACTACAAAGTCTACAACTTGCATACTTTCCATAAAACACTACCTTGCACAAAAGGCTACAGCAGTGTTAGCATTCAAACACGTGAAAAAAAAATCACCAAAAATTTGCCAAAATTGTTGGAAATCATAAACCGAAGATTAAAGGAATCTCTGTGCTTCATTTCACTTGTTTCAAAAAATCCACAATGGATGGAAATGCTCATTATTAAATACATTCCAGATCATTGGTATCGTCCCTTTTGTGCCATCTCTCAGTAAACTATATTTATGCAACTAAATCCTAGGAACGCAGTATGGTAATTACTGGTTTTAAACCAAAACATGGTATTTACATGATGATCTAATAGTAATGGTGCCACTGGAGAACTACATCAAAATTGCAGGCTACAACCCAAGACTATCCTTTCTTGTGTGCTAAATCATACACAAACAAGAGAGGACAGCACTATGTAAGGTTTGAGCAGACCACAAGGGCTTCAGAAGAGAATATAAACTAGGTGATTTCAACTGGATTGACAAGAGGCAAGGGAGTATCACAGCTGGAGGTTACCACAGCTAAAGCAATGATCAGAGTTTTTGTCTAAAGTAGCAACCTCTGCCTTTGGAATCTGTACAAGCAGAGAAATTCAACACTTACCAGTGCCAAAAACCAGAACATAGTAATAATCTGATGCAAAATGACGACAGTTAAAAATCAGTATTTGAACTGGAATGGAAAAATTAGATTTTAAATATGCTAGGCGGAAAGAATATCCAAGGTTTATACACGACCCGGGTATGATATTCTAGACTGGGGTATGAGCTGCAAAGGTCTTTCACATTACTGACATACACGACAGATAGGATTGTAATGCAGGACAAAGCAACAGCAATGCATAATGACAAGAGGCAAGAAGAGAAGAGTAACAGTTCAGTTATAATTAGACGCAGTTCTAGACATTTTGAAGTAGGGATGTAAGCTTCCTGTAGCTAGAAAGAGACATAACTGGATTAGGGAGAGACTTAGGAATCTTCAACAATGAAACAGCAATTGAATAGTCTGCAAGTTTACAGACAACAAAAATTAAAGACACAGGAGACTAAAAAGAAACCTATATGCAATTTCTATGAACATCTAGAGACAAGAAAGCTACGACCCTAGACCTACGAATATGTGCAGACAAGGAGAAGATGTGCAAGATCATCAAACAGACAAAATTAAAAAAAATTAGATAATTGAGAAGAGCAAAAGGAAGGCAACAGAGCCAAGGAATACAAGAGAAATGTAAGATTACAAATGAAGGGGAAAGGAAGATTACTGCAAATAATCAGAAGTCAGTGCCATTCTCAAGTGAATATTGGGAGAAATTACAGCGTCATGAAAGCTGTTTCACTGAGGTTAAGAAGAAGAACTGCAGAATGTCTAATATGGCAATAAAAGTGAAAAATCCCACATATCACTTTGATAAAGAACATTCAGTGAACCTGAGAGTTGCATTCAGCACATAGTGTGGTTTTTTCCACCCTCTGCAAGGCAGAAGAGTCTAAACATCTCATCTTGTGAAACAGCATCTAACAGATTCCTCAATTTGTGGTCAAGGTCAAAATGAAATGAGAAGTAACTGACTGAAACTAAGCTCAAAGTAGAAATAAGTCCTCTATGAATTGAAAGGTACCCTCAAGAACTCCTTTTCTTCACAATACCATACTGTTCTGCATATTTTTTTCAGAAATCTACAGATGGGACAGAAGAAAAAAGTCTGTTGCATTTATATCAAGTAGGAATATTTCGTCCCATCTTATCAGCACTGATCACACCAATTTGTTGCTTTGGACCAACATGTTCTATACATTTATTATGTCCAAGAATAAGTTGTGATCGCTCATAAAAGCTCTGAATTAAAATCTATTAAACTAAACAAAAACTTCTCTTAGAAATACACAGAAGTATACTTTTCCCTTTATCTGACCCAACATAAAGACTTAATCGTACAGAAAAATACCATGCTGCATCTAAAAGGATGCAATATAAATACACATTTCCATTGACACTTCTGAAAACTATACTTCACAGAAGATACTCCATTATGATATTCATAAAATCAAGATGAGCAAAGAAAACAGGGCATTTTTCTCTCCAAAATAACATGAAGTTTCCCCTTCTGTATGAACTTCTGCATGGCTACAACAGTTTCTAAAAAGAGCTTCTAATGTGAAAAACAGAACCTCTGATAACAGTGCATTGAAATGGAATAATCGGAAATGTCATTCAGGTAATAAAAACCTTGTGTATCTTCTGTCTTGAAAACTCGAAATAGCCTTGTTGCTAAGAAACCAAATTCCCTTTCACATGCATCAGAGAGGGTAGCAATCATCTCAGCCAATGAAGTTTCTCCACCTACACTGGACAGTCTATTGTAGTCCGTAAACAAAAATCTGAAAAACAAAAAATATGTATTTTGTATACTTTAGAAAGTTTTAAATATTTTCTGGCAAGCAAAACAAAAATCTTCCTGCATGTCCTGCAGCTGAAAGTTTTTTCAAATGGTATGAAATGTAAAATACTTCAATATTTTATTTTTTTAAAACTCTACATGGAATTTAAGAAGTCATTTCTTCATTCCTTCTGTTATCAACCTCCTCTTTGCCCCACTTCCTATTCCAAAACTTGATTATTTAAAAACATAAAGTGATCACACCACTCATGGCTCCTTAGACCGCAGCAAAAACATAAAAAGATCTTTATGATGCCAAAACATAATATTGACAAATACTTAAAAAATTGTATTCTGAGCTATTTTCAAATATTTATGGAGAATTAAAAATACACAAGAACAAGATCACATAAAAGCACCATGAGGCTAAAATACAAGCCTCTAAACAACAGGAGTCAACAAAGTTATACAACACATGGCATAAATTGTCTCACTTTCGAGTAAACCAGAAGTTTTCAGCAGTCTGATGCTCTACATCAAAATAAAAAAGGGAAAAGAAAAAAGAAACCTTAACAGAAGTAATCAGTGAAACGAGCACTAAATGTAATACACAGTAAGCTACACCAGAAAATTAAATCTTATTTTATCTGTTACAAATTTTTATTAGTATGCTAGTCAAAGCCCGTAATACTAAAAAGCAGTAACCTTCACCGACTTTGGCACAGAGCTTTTCTTGACAGCACTACTACCTTCGTCACACTGAAAAATTTAACTGCATGATCTTCTAGGGCTGTTTTTCAGACAGGAATCTCAACAGCTTTTCATAGGAAGATCACCACACACATTAACACTCACAGTTTGGAAAGTATCAGAGTGAACCTGAATTATTCATTCAGAAGTAAATAAATGAAATAACTAACCTGACAGGTAAAGCTTTAGTGGTTTGCTCTGGTAACTCTGGTGGGTTCACAAACATAAGTTTGAGAAGCAACTCCAAGTACCCAATATGTCTTGCCAACCTTGTGCTTAACACCCAGGCCCAGTTCCAGCTCTCGCCTTCTCTTCGGCCACCAAAGTAAATTACAGCTAAAATATTAAAAATTTAAAAATATGTTATAGCTATATTTTAGTCCGCATTCAGAACTGAAAGAACCATGAAGTCTGAACAGATAAGTCATGAAGTTGTGTAAAAGGAGTTGAATGAATTTTTAACAGTTATGGCTAAAAACGAGAATGGTAAGTGTAACAAAATGAAGTTAATATACAAAAATTCCTCCTTGTTTTCAAGAATTCCCTCTTACAAACTATATGCAAAACAAAAGGAAAGGGTCTGAAGGGTTCCCATTTCCTACAAAAATATTTAGTACTTTTTCTGAATCATAAAGCATGTCTGCAGAACAATAAAAACCCTCACAAAATTCATATAAAATAAGACTTACTAAAGAAAATGTAGAGAACTGCTAATAAGCTGAGTGACACTGCTATTCCAAGCTTTGCATCCACTGTGAAAGCAAGCAATAAGCCCAAACCTCCGCACAGCAGAAGTGTAAGGAATACAATAAGCCAGGAGAACTGAAACAGAGGTTCGATCTGCTGTCCTGCAAAAGTCTTCATTTCATCTAAAACAAAAAGACAAAGACTAGTTAACGTGATAAATCATTCTAGAACAGAAAGCAAAAAAGATATTATAATGATCATCTTTGAAAAGACTTTTTCACTACTCTGTGTAACTTTTCCCTATTATTGACCCAAAAAAAAGGACAATTATATTTGAATTCTTCAAACATCAGTGCAAAACTCTTCAGTTTTCACCCATGCGATGAATGAAACTATTTAAACACATACTACGTGCACTGTCTGCTGCAGACTTTTAGAAAAGCTATGTCATTTCCTATCCTCCTTCCAAAGCTTAAAGCATTATTTTATGACACCAAGAAAAATAAATCCACCCTGTCTGTCAAAAAAAAAAAAAAAAACCAACACCCAAAATCTCCATCATTGAAATCTGGATCACGTTCTTCAAATAGTCAAACATAACAGTACAATGTAAAAGCTTCAGTATTTATATCTGTTTGTTGATTCATATTTACTAAAACAGGAATTCCTGAAGAAACTTGTTTAAGATCTATTGCTTAAGAAACATTACATTCAAATACACAATCCAGACTAAAAAGATGAATGGTGAACAGAAGAAAACACTGAAAAAGCATTATAAAAAACATAAGAGCTCATCAACAATAAACATCACAGTCAAAAATGCACATCGTTTTTTGCTTATGACATGGGGCACGAGATGAACAGAACGAATGCTGAGACTCCACTTTGACTAATGCATAAGCATTCAAAAACACAGAAATCGGTGAAAGTATGAAATATCAAGACTGGTAAAAGTATTTAAAATTATAATGAAACATCTCAGAAAAACATCCTTTGTCAGAAAAAGCTAAACCTGTAAATAAGATGCCTACTTCCTCTGTGAAAAACATTGACTCTCTTCCTATACTGCATTTGCTTTCCTCTGTCATATCAGAAAGTTCAAGAAGCTCAAAGTAAATAAGGGGAAAGCGGAAGAAAATTAGATGCAGAAAAAATATACTACAGAGAAAAAAATATTAATAGCCTGAAATTTGTTCTTAAACTTCAAAAAAAAAAAAATATAATGACACACAGGAAGCACAATAAATAAACACTGCATCAAAAGAGATCCAAACCTGATTTGACACACAAACACCCCCAGCAAGGCATATTTCAGCAGCCATACTTTCAGCAGTACCTAAAGGGGCAGATTCACTGCTGCAGGAAACCCACAGGACAACAGACAGCAATAATTAAAGACTGTCTTGACATGTATAAATGAACAAAACAACCTCTGGATGAACTGACCACAATAAAATTTAAATCATTTCATTACAGAAACAGAGACTGGATACAACATTGCATGGACCAACAGCTGTCGCAAGAACTAGTGACTCCCATGTGACATTTCTCATAGACCTGAGCCTACAGAAAAGGGTGAATCAGCTTTTACCTTCAAGTTTCTTGAGAAGGAAAGATTTTCCACTTCCCCACTGTGCATACAAGCCTACACAGATAGGTGGCTGCATGGTTGGTTCACTCAGAATATCAGCCAAAGCACTGCTGTACAGATCGTAACCCAGCATGTCACCATCGGATTCCGTGGGAGACAAGTGTCCTGTAATATGAATGTTATGTTACAGAACTTTACTTTAAGAAATGTCTCAATTTGACAATTTTCATACATAAAATCCTGACAGGTTTGCCTACTGTGTATCTATACTCCTCCCATATAACACCTGTCATTATTGGTACATTCTTGTTCAAAGGAATTTTAAATAAACCACGTAAACATTATATAATTACCAAAATTATCAGAGCTTACCACAAAAGACTCAAACAAAATCCCAAATCACAGCAAATCAAAGAAAATAATTCCCACACAAGCAAGATCTAAGTAAAAACAAAACGATAAACAGAAGTCGCACAGTATCCAATGTCAAAAGTTTAAAATAAAAAGTACATTTAAGCTTTGCTGGGCTTTTAGAATGATGAATTTTTTTGCCAAGTGATGTTTTTTTAAAGCTCTCCCATTAGTTGCAATGGTTAAATGGTTACCACTTTTCAATACAGAACTGAACAAACTGGATTCTCACTATATAAGTGATAAAAAAATACAAAACCAAATACTTATACTTACTGGCTCCAAATATCTGCGTTAGAATACTCTTCTGGTGGCTACAGTCAATATTGTAAGGTGTTTCTCCTGTTTTGTTGGGTCTATAAAGCAATCTGCCATCTTTTGGATTTCTTAAGAGTAATTCAGCAAGTTTACGGCTTCTTCCACGAATGGCAATATGAAGTGGAGTATCTCCTTTCTGCAATTAAGTGAAAAACTAGTAATATCTAACATGAATTCCTAAGATTATAAACAGACTGTATGTTCCACATTGCTTCAGATGTGTTATTTACTTGAAATACATCTTAAGGAATTCTCAACAGCATTAATGCCTTACAGTATGCATTTTTTCCCCTCAAGAAAGAATTATAAAAGTTTCAGAAAAGACATGTGAAAAGGCAGTTCTTATAACGCTAAACGTAAGGCATTATCTTCTTTATTAAATGTTTATAGTAATATCTTAAGGTTCATGAAAACTGTAGTCTCTATTTAGAAAAAAGTGTCTACTAGCAAATTCAGAGACTGGTTTGCAACAAGAGATACTGCTTCTTAGATTTATTTCAATGTCTGCTCAGAATTCTCCAAAAAGCTTTCTGGTAAGTCTCCTTACTACATCACATCAAAATCATTACTTATTTGCCCTAAATATAACCTAAGAGATTAAAAAAGTATCAAATATATGTTCCCGTATTTAAAAGGTTTACAGTTGAAGTGGGCAACGCATACAAGGACAGCAACAAACTGTTGTCTTTGTCCTTGGCATTGCTTAGTTTAATGTCTATTAATGAAAAGCAAACATCAGTGACAAATAACACCCATTCTCTATGCTCTTTTTCAAGTGTACTAAGAATTAGTATTCTTATCTGTGAAATTTTTATTCCCGACCTGGAATTTTTTCTTTTCGTATTACTAAAATCACTCTAATACAAACAAACAAACAAAATGAATATATTAATGGTGGGAACTAATTTATATTTTAAGTATTCGGATCTATTTAATTATTAAGCACATGGAGACTAAGTATTTAAATATTACGGTCTATTTAATTTTAAGCATATGGGAAGCTCTCTTTCTGTATTAGCCTTGACAGCTAACTACAAAAATCTGCTACAACACTAAACTGATTAAATATACTAAAGTAGCAAACAAATAATATCTACCTTGTCTACCGCAGAGACCTTAGCTCCTTTATCCAGAAGAAGCTCTACTATTTCAATATTTCTCATCTTGGTTGCTTTTATAAGCGGTGTTTCTCCGTCCTAAAAGGGAAAAGCAGGCCTAATAAAAAGATCTTCTCTGCATGTTCAAAAAAACCAAAAAGTAGTGATAGCATAACAAATCAAGCCAAAAACGTTGAAGATAATTTTTTAATTACATATGTTACTGTGGAAGACAATACTTCAGCGCACGTTATTGCAAACATATCACAGACCCTGTATTCTAGATCGATTAGAATCACAGAACAAAATACAGAATCACAGAATCATAGAATAGTACATTCTGTTAGTACCAGAAGGTTATAATACATTTCTGTTAGTAACAGCGTCAGAGAAAAACAACATTCAGGTGTAATAAAAGCTATTTGAAAAGAGACTCATGGAAGACATAATTCACTCCTGTACATACTACTACCTCTGGTTTTTTTTATTTCTGCACATGTAGTAAACTGTGGTCTGAACCTTCATGCTTAGCAGTATCAGAAACCTCTTTCCTCAGTTTCCATTAGCACTGGTTTTCTACTCCTTCTTGCTAGTCACGTCAATGATGCTGAGGTAAAGTATCTGCACTTTCCCTGCTATCGAGTTTTAGTAGTAAGTGATGTTTATCAACAAAGAGGACATCACTGTCGCTGAAAATAAATTCTGTACTTCAGAAGAATTTTTGGGTTTTTTTACTGCGTGCAATGTAACACCACTTCACAAAACCTGAATTTGGTATTATGCTCTTAACATCACACAGGAATTCAGAACAGAACAGGTGTTAAAGCAATTCAACCAAAATTCTAATTGTTACCTTTGTACATGTTTCAGTATCAGGGTTGCACTGCAAGATATCCCTCACCATCGTAGCATTTCCCTTCTCAACTGCCCAATATAACGCAGTTTTATTGTCCTGAAAAAAAAGAGTATTAAATGTGAACAAGTACTTTCACTCTGTTGGATTAATTTCAAAAGCTGTATATAAAGTACAAATACTATATTGAAAACAGCACATAATATAGTAAATTTTAGTTTTAGCACGCAAAAATTTTAGTTTTTACGCAAGTCATGTTTCTCTGCAGCTTTACTGTTTGTTTGTGTTGGTTGTTTTTTTTTTTTTTTGAGGTTATGTTTTGGGGTGGTTTTTTGTTTGCTTGTTTGTTTGTTTAAAGATTTCTCTCCTACTAGAACATAGAAGTACTAACCACTTCCAGGCCTTTAAAAAAGATTCCCATTTTGTTCTCAGTTTTACAGTATAGTCTAATAAGACTGCTGAACTGGTTGGCTGGCCTAAAAACAGACCATGCAAGCTGGAAAGCTGTAAAAGTAGATAGACATGAAAGTCAACGCAAAGCACCAGAATGCAGATCAGTCATACACTGTACCACCAAACCAGGGGGAATGGTTGACAGTTGCAAATCAGCTTGTGTCATCCTTTTTTTTTTGCCTTTCCAGTGATGCATGCTATCCCGGGAAGTCTCCACACCTGCAGCCTTCCTGTTTGATGCACACTTGTGTGGAGACATTTAAGAAAAGCCTCTGAACACACACCTGCTGCTAAGCAGGAATGTCAAAGTCTCCCTTGCAGCCTTCTCCCTTGCTTGCTTCTTTCATCTGCAGCTCTTCCTCTCCCACTTGTGGACTCCACAGCAAACTGAGTTTAAAGCCTTTCTCGACAGTTTAACAAGCCTGGTCACTCAGCTTGCTTTCCTCTCTGGTCACCTGGGTTTTACATCCTCCGTCCCTCAATCAGATGGCTTCCAACAAGACACCAGCCTGAGGAAGCCGACTCCTCACTAGCAAAATCCACTGCACAGCCAGGCACTGGTCTCCCAGACGCTCCCAGCTGGGCCTTGCCCCCTTACCAGAAGGGCTGAGAACACCACCTGAGACTCCACTGCCCCAACACTCGCTGCCAGAGCCCTACACTCACATTTTATCTGCCCAAGATCTCCTCTGACTAGTGTCCGTATGAATGCATAAGCAGCAAGGAACAGAGTTGCCAGAAGGCTGGCCAAGACTCTTCAATCTTTCAGGAACATGATAGGTCTGGGCAGGCAGCAAATCTCCCCGGAACAGGTCCGCCTGGCAGACAGGTGCTGTGATGCCGAACAGCAGGGAAACTGCTAAACGCCAGCGCTCATCACCAATTTTGATACTGCTGGTCCTAACCTGAAGATCTGAAGCATGCAGCCAGAACCTTCCTCTGGTGGTACTCTCCCCTGCTGTACCACCAAGGCCACAAACACGTTCTCTAGATCAGCCACCGCCAACAGCTGTGCAGACACCCTCCTGCTGCCAGAGGTCACAAGCTTCCTCGCCCCCGAGCAGGCTAGGTCCTCTTGCTGTTTCTGTATTGCCTTGGTCATATCATGATGCTGAAAAGCTCCAGATTATCAGACCCGCATCAGCAAGGAGCTAAGACACACAATTTCAGGTTTCTAATGGTGGGTTAAAGGAATAGATCCAAACACGACTTTCTCTCCAAACTAAAAGCTTCTGGGCTTCGCAAAAAGGCTCTGCATCACTAGCAGGCACCAACTCTTCTCAGTGACTAGACAGTTTTGTGTTCAAACTCAGCAGAACACGTAACGCCTGTAAGCAGTGATTTGAATAGCTTCAAGAAAAAGAAAGCAAGCTAAATATAATGATAAAAAACAAGTACCATGCTGAGTAAGAGAGTTTTCGGTAGAAGAATAAAAACAATAGCTTACTCAAAGGTCAAAAAGAGAAAGAAGGGGTAGGTAGGAAACATGGAAATCACTGACAGTACTGCTTAATGCGAGAAAGGAAGTTACTGAAGGAAAGAAGAACCACCCAAGCATAGCAAAAGAACCGGCTAACCAGAACTGACAACAGATAAAATCTAAGTGGTAGTGTATTTTAATATATTGATATTAAATTAAAAGCATTAAGTATTAAAATAACAATATTAAGGGGCTTTAAAAGTATTTTATTCTTTTAAATCTCTTCAGTAATGCAGATGAAGTAAGTTCAATTTACTTCTTTTGCTTTTCAACTATTATATAAATTAACTGAAAACACAATTACATATGTCTTCTATCTTAAAAACTGCACAGCAACATGATGTATTTTTAACGTTTCATAGGAATCAGTTTCCTACAGAGTAAACTCAGCAAGTTTTTAAAGCCCTGTTTTCAGAAACACAGTGAGACTGGTACTCAAATTCACATCCTATTTAAGAACTACTCTGACATTTACATGTTGTACTCACCTGACCTCTGATGTCTATATCAGCATATTTATGGAGCAGGGCCCTCACAATTTCAACATGACCTCCTCTAACAGCCCCAATCAGCACTGTATCTCCACTCTAGAAAAATTATGAAAGAAAACGGAAGATGAATTTACACTATTTAGCAAAAAGAAAGACAACACAATAAATAATAGCCTCTAAATAAATATTATGCCTACTTACATTAAGAAATCTACACTCATTTTAAAGAAAGACAAAAAATATTTCTACCTCTGCAAATGGGTATATAGAAGAAATAACCCTAGACTCCATTCTTTGTTTTTTGCAAAAAGATGAAATATTATGTATTTATGGCAAAACAAATCCGCCAAAAACAGGTCCAGCTTAAACCATGATCTCAAAAAATAACACCACATGATGAATGTGAAAAAATCCAGCTGCTCTCTATAGTCATAGGAAGACCAACCACTCACAGTAATAACCTCTTTACAATCAGATAAGAATGTTGGCTGTCTCCTTTAGATATTTCACAGATGACAAAAGATCTTCAAGAATTTAAAATAATTATATCCCTTTTTTGTGCAGATTTGACTGCTATCTTGTTTACATATACTATGCTGTTATAAAGACAAGAAGCAAAAGGCCGATTTTATCTCAAATTGGTGGAAAGAAAAAAACATTTTCCTGCGGTAAATGGAGTTGTGTATATGTAAAGCAAAGTTACAACTCCGCTTCAGGCTTCTGATTTTAATACACTAAAGGACATGTCAGAATTCCAGAAAACGAAATCCTGAAACTACCTAGTACTACTTTTATGACAAAACAGGAAAAATAAAATACAAGTATAGCCAAATCACAGGTGTGGAATTCAGTTAGAAAGCTCCGTAGTAGCAGATCCCCTATCAATCACGGTCATTACATACCTGGCTGTAAACCATGAAATTTTCCTTCTCAAAACTTACTCTAGCATCTGAAACTAAGACTACTCATTGTTTGATGTATTTTTGGAATACAGTCAGCTGTACTGAAAGCTATAATATATGCTTCCCAAAAGCACAAGGATGCAGACAGTTGTAGAATTTTGTGACAGAAGAGGGAGGAAGGGAGATTGCAATGTATTTTCTTAAATATTTGAAGTTTTGCTTTGATGTGTGCCCGAGATCAAATTTGTTGCCACTTACAACACTGAACTCAGTATGCAACCACCCAAGAAATGCACTAAGCTGACATCTGAAATACAGGAAAATGTACCCAAAAATACTTTTAAAATTATGAGGCAAGCATTAGGAGGTTTTCCTCTCTTCTCTGCAATCCCACCCAATTCAATTTAGGGATTGGGAATTCAACCTCAAAGCCATATTACTGTCCTGAACTGAAACCCCGATCTTGACAGAGGCACTTAAGTTTAGGTATCTTATCACCTATAGCCCCAAGGCTGCAGTGCTTAACCTGCCTCTGGCACTTCAGGAAAACCTGAAAACTATCCAGAGGACACTGCGGACAGTCCAAGGCACCTACACAGGCAACCAAATAAACCCCTGAGTGGCTAGCAAGTAGGTTCACACTCTAGTCACGGCCCTTACTGCATGCCTCTACCGAACAATGCAATTGCAGCTCTGGCACACAGGGCACCTTTCAATAGTTACATTTAGAGGCATTAACACAGAGCCGAAGTCTTCCTCTAATACACACAAGTTTCCTAGTGAAAAGTTTCATTGTAAAAGATGAAGGTAGAAGCTGAATGAAATACATTCTTTTTTATAATATCCTTGTTGTTTAAGAATTTTAAGAGCATTACCACATGTATTAACACACAAAAACCCCACCCCAAACCTGCAGGTTAGTTCACTATTAGTCTTATGTTCCAGACACAACAAATTTACACCCATAAGTCATTTTTGTGCCCTACGGAAACTCAATTCAAGAATCTCAAAGGAAAAGAGTAGTTTCTGTAGTTAACCCTATACCTCCACGCAGCAACATCTGCCAACCAACATAGCTGAAAAACAGCAATACATAGAAGTACCCCTAGATGGCAGAAAAATTAGAGAGCCAGAAAAATCATGCACCCACTAATTTGCGTACGCGGGTATTTAAATATATATTATTATTACATATATAAAACCACAATTATGATGACAATTTACTCACTCTATCAGGAATGTTCACATAAGTTCCAGCATCAAGAAGATCCTGCACAATTTCAGTATGCCCTTCCTTTGACGCAATCATCAACGCCGTGTTTCCATCTTTATCTGTTAAGTTTACATTTGGGTTCCTTTTCAGTATTTCTTTTACTGAGTCAGTGTAGCCACCCTTCACTGCTACAATAAGTGCAGTCATAGAATTCTTTAAAGAAAAACAACAGATTTTATTGTACAGTGAATATAGAAATCATCATTCTATCAGCAGTTTAAGTAACAACACTCACTGACGCTACTTTCTTAACCATCCAAATGTCACTTCAGTTGTATGTTTTAAAGTGCACTTGCTACACTTTTTAAAAAAAAAATAAACTAAATACTATAGTAGAGAACAGTTCAAATGCAAACAGAATAAACTGATCTGAGCTTTACTAACTCCTGAATGTCACATGCACGGTAAAATAATTTTCTTGCTGTATGGGAACATAGTATCATCAGAGCACCCTGGTCTGCCCATACTGCTCACAAGGAGATTTTTTGAAGAGCTTCAGAAATAATCATATGCATACGGAAAGTTGTCCTAATTTTCCACTTAACTTTCACCAATTTTGGTTTTTTATTTTAACAAGTATTTTAAGTGTTTAAGAATAAGTATTTAAGAAAATTAAAATCTGTTTTATGTAAACCAATATGCAGCTGAAACCTTCTGAAGATTTCCAGCTTCTGGGAAGGCACAACAGCCATTATTATTTTCAAAAGAGTATCTCAATTGTGTTTGCTTCACTTTTCAAATCGCGCTGGGGAATAAGTTGTTTGATGTATCAGGCTTGAGTACAGAATGAATTTTGATAGCGTTAACCTTCAGAGAACAATAACCTACACTCATTTACATTCATAAATACTTACACTTTACATAGCAGTGTACCAACTGTCAAAAGAACTCCCTAGTTACATAATACCTTCATTAAAAGGCACAAAGAAGTTTAAATAATCCTCACATATAGTTTGCAAATAGCCGGAAAGTAACCTACTCCAACATCAGTATTTCATCTTATTTCATGAATTTCTTGCTATTTGTATTATAAAATAAAACAGGACACACAGATTACGTACCCACACCTTATCACTGGAAAACAAAGAGTTACTTACAGCTCCTTCTTGGTCAACATCAGCTCCCATCTGCAGTAAGTATCTCACACACTCCAAATGACCTTTCCTTGCTGCCCAAACCAGTGGGGTGGTTCCATACTGCAAAACCATTTTTAACATTTTATCATACTGCTTTCTGTATTTAGTATCACCTACAATCTAGTATTCACCCTACATTTAATTGCTTTCATTTTTACAAAGATGTAACTTGGTCTTGTGAATTAACACAAGCATTTGAAAACCCATTTTAGCTTTTTCTTTGTAGATAGTAATAATTATTTGTCTATGCAATCTACGATAGCAAGGTTTCCACTAGCTTAGAAAACAGAAATATGCTCCACTGAAACGTTCACAACCATCTTCAGCATACTTTGGAAAAACCTCTTGCAAGTATAATGACTTACTCTAGCATATTAATTCTGATCTCATGGGCAAAATATAACAGTGGGTGTTCTTCCAATCAAAAACTCACAGATTTTTATTTTTTTAATAAAACTTACTTTTACAAGAATTGTATCAAGCATTAAAGAAATTAAATATTATATAAATATAACTTACTTTGTCAGAGCAGTTCACTTTAGCTCCATGTTGCAGTAAGAGATGTACTATATCTGAGTGGCCCCTTCCTGCTGCCCAAATAATTGGATAAACGCTGTATTGCTTAGAATTAAAAAAACCAAGTAAAATCATAGTCTTGGTTATTTTTCATACAATATTTTCCACAAGGCTATAAAACCACAAAAGAAGGAATATACAGAAATAAATCTAACTACATATCAGTAACTGTTGCCTAATACATTGTCTAGATGATGTCTAGGAAGATATCTACTGTTTTGAATCAATTTTTGTTTATAACTCCTTAAACAGAATTTAAAAAACTCACATTCTCATCTTAATATAAGCATTTGTAATCCAAGAGAGAAGCATAGACAGCTATGCAATAACTCTAAGCAATCAGGACTGCAGATCAGTCACGTCCTGCACACAGAAGCTGGGTACGCAAACCAGATGAAATCAACAACCAGAGAGGGAAGTCACCAGTGTTCCTCCCTGACTGTTCTCTGCTGCCTCAAACACCAGAGCACTGACAGTATTAACCAAATGTTACTTCAAGTTTCTACACGCCTATACTTTCACACAAAATGCTCACAAAATGAGCTAAATGTCAAAATCTTAATTTTTTAGTTTTCTCTCACATGTATGGTACATATTTATATAATCTAGCCCATTTGGCAACTACTGTGAAACAATTAAAACAAATTATTGTTTCTAAATTGCAGATATTAGTCACTCCAATAACTTCTACAGACACAGAAAAATGACAGCTGTTGTACAAGTAGCATTAGATACACTACTTATCTCTTCTATTATTTCCTCTCCTGCTAACTTGAATCTTATTAAAACCTATACACTCATTTGCTTTAATTAAAAAAGATTAAAATTAATCACAAAAAACAGTGCCTGTCATACCCTTTAATAAAGCAATCCCTTTATAAATATAGTGATTAATGTTATATTTTAAAACAGGCAAAAAGTTTAATCAAGCTAATAAGTGTGCAATTCAGGACTTAACACATTTGGGAGGAGGGGGTGTTTAAGACTGAAACTTACCATTCCTGTGATGTTCGGATTCGCTCCTTTCTCCAGCAGCAGTTTAGCTACTTCAGTGCGGCCTTTATAGGATGCCCACATCAGGGCAGTCCATCCTCCCTGGCAAGCACAATTCAAGGAAATGTGAAAACTGAATAATACTATTTAGAAACCTAATTAGTGACTTCTATTTTGTATTTGTCCTAAGACTGTTTTGCAAGTCCAAAACATAGTAATGATTGACTATACAACCTTGTAATCCTACTTCTGTATGATAAATAATAAGCACACGTATGAAAGTACTCATTTCCTGCTGTACGCAAAACTTGGGAGAATACTGTGTCCTAAATGTTCCTGAATTTGCTGTAAACACTCAATTCAGACTTCAAGTGTACAAAAATCTAACCACTGGATCACAGAATCACAGAATAGTAGGGGTTGGAAGGGACCTCTGTGGGTCATCTAGTCCAACCCTCCTGCCGAAGCAGGGTCACCTACAGCAGGCTGCACAGGACCTTGTCCAGGCGGGTCTTG
>Ga0065711_1033107_pt1 | contig 26104 bp, 12 predicted proteins | sample Hoacrofraction12_FD_59098 | JGI IMG/M metagenome (GOLD analysis project Ga0065711, IMG submission 59098) | Hoatzin crop microbial communities from Cojedes, Venezuela - Epithelial fraction 12 v2 (version 2) | ecosystem: Host-associated > Birds > Digestive system > Esophagus > Crop | place... | reverse complement strand
CTTCCCCTCCCCCCGCGCCCCCCATCTTTGCCGCCGCTTTTCGCCTCGCGCTCCTTCCTCGCCAAATTTCTGGTAAGTGCGGTCAGGGGCGTTGATCGGTGCGGGGCGCGCCTCCCCTCCCCCACTGCCGGCGCAGTGGCAGAACCGCTCGCCGGAATAAGCGGGCGGTGCGGGAGGGGACGCGTGGTGTGTGCGCGCGGGCACGCACGGGCGCGGGGTGGGGGGGCGGAGGAGCTGGGAGCCGGCCGCGGGGAGGGAATACCGGGGACCGGAATGGAAGGGCAGCCGGTGCCGACCGGCGTCGGGCTGGCGTGGCCGGGAGGGGAAGGGAGTGGAGCTGGGCGGAGAGCGGCAGCTGGGGGGTGTGAATGGGGAGCGTTATCACCTACTTGCGAGCGTCAGCAGAGAGGGGGAAAGCTGGGGGGGGTTGTAGATGTCTGCCTCTTAGAGGCGATTATGCCTGGGAGGGTTGCTGCTGGCATCTTCAGCATCGCTCAGTGCGAAGGTGGGGACGAGCAGATGAAAGCCAGCGCAGGGTGTGCGGTTGCCCGTCTGTGGGGTGGGGGGGGCGGGTTGTGTTGGGGGTGAATGGGAACGGTTAATACATATTCCCATATCCTTTGGCTGTTGCTGTCTACAAACCTCAGGGAAAAAAAGAGGTGAATACCGTGCTATGCTTTCAAAGAGGTGTGCTTGGGGTTCACCTGACTGCAGTGACTTTAAATTCTATGATGCATGTGTAGAGAGGGTGGATGATAATGCAGCAGCACTGGACAGATTGCGCTGCAGCTGCTGGATATATGATATAAAATGCATTTAAAGAAATATTTTAATTGTTCAGGTTCTTCAATTTTAAAAAATGTGTTCTTTCCAAACATTCTCAGACAGTTATGTGACAGTCTTAGGAAAGCTAGTCTCGGGTAGTAAAGAGGAATTTTTCTTGAGGTTGTCCTTAAGCATCACCATGAAGCAGCAGCATCAGGAAAGAGTTGATTTGCCTTGGATTTATTTTTCTAAAGCAATTTTAACAAGTGGTTCAAGATGACAGTTTTTGTATATATGAACATGGGTTATATTTGTCATTCGTACATATTTCTTTAAGGTTTTCTTTGGATGATCATCAATCTGGTATCTTTGTGTGGAAAAAAATTAATTGTGCTTTATACTTGAAACAGCTGTGAACTGTTTTCTGACCTGTTCTCCATATGACAAAGTTGCATTTCTGGGGTGTTGCAGGTACTGCTCTCTTCTCATTAAGACGAGACAGAGAGTTACGTGACAGCGTATGATGGGTCATGCCGGATGACCCTTCGTTAGCTGTTTAACCGGTCTGCTACCTAAGATTGATTTTATAATTCAGATCTGCCTCGAGGTGTCTCCTAAAGGAGATAACTTGCAAGCATCTGCCAGCTGTTCTTATGTCTTCAGTGTCTTGAGGTGTGGCCTCCAAAATAGCATTCTAGAACCTGCTGTAGTGTTAGAGACAATTGGTTTATTGGAAGTGTGTGCTCAGTTTCAAGCCTTAGCTAATTTATGATAAAAAGGAAAGCAAAATACCTTTTCCAGCTTGAGTAAACACTGTTCTGGAAACAAGTATTAAGGGCTGGAAACAAGTATTAAGGGATACGCATTAATGATAGATGTGGAGGTGCCATGTTATTCGTAGTGAGGTGAGTGCTTGGAGCTATTTTATTCTTAGTTCTCCATTTCCCATGGCAGTCATGGCTGTCAGTCTCTTTGCTCTTCCCTTCTCACTTCCATGAGGTTTTTATTATCATTATCTGAGCTGCAGGGATTAAACATGCCTATAGGTATGCTAAAACTAAGATTAGGTTTTACCTCTCTATTAGCTGCTGAAATGCATGGAGTTGTGTTAGCTGCATAGTGCTTGTAGCTGAGGCAGACGGTCCTCTTTTTTTTAGAAAAAGAGGTGATTCTGGGAGAGGCTGATGGTCGTAATTGTTCCACTGACTTGTTTCCCAGATCGCACTGTAGTCAGTGAGAGTGTGCTATGGCATCAGAGCACAGGTTGAGCAGTTGAGATAGCTACATCAGATTGATTCCTAATGCTGCAAAATAATCTGGGATTCCATCCGTCGCTCCCATAGGGAAGAAACAACGTAGTCTTTCCAATTGCAAGGCGGTTACATTCTGAATAGAAAGGACATGGAACGATCTTTTTGCATACTAGATATCTTTTACATTCCATATTTAACAATAATACTTAAATGAGCTGGTGTCTCCTAATAACTGGTTTCTTGTTTCAGCTGAGGGGAAAATACATCATCATGAAAAAGAGACTAGTCCATTTTTCTCTTGCTTTTGGGTGTTGAAGACAGGACAGAGTAAATGGACAATGGAGACCAGTCTCTCCTTCCTGGAGGTCTCTAAGGCTCTCTGTGTGAAGAGAAGACCCCTTCAAGGGAGAAAGAGTGGTCGTCAGAGAAGATTTGCAGACCTCTGTAGACAGCTGATCTGATTGGCTGAATTCCTCCCTGTTACGTCAATAAAACATATTCACGTATGATGTGAAGGAGAAAAGTAGCACAGTGGATGCTTTTGTTAGAACAGCTGCTAAAGGTGCCTTACAGATTTGAGGAATGCAGGAGGAAATGCATTTGCATGTGATGGGGAGGGGAGGAGGCTAGGCTGCTGTGGGGATGGCAGGGTAAAGCCGAGCTTAAGCAATGCAGGGATGCTGCCGCTCAAAGTTGAGGTGAGCATTCCCTTCCCTCTGTGAATTGCTGAGAATCTGCTCCACACAGCTTCTGTCTGCAGTGGATGCAGCAGTGTCTGCTTGGCTGGTGTGATACACAATTAATTTGGTTTTTGTCATTGAGTTTTTACTTTGATGCCACCCTTTTAACTCTCTGAGTCTGTTTTATGTGGTTACGTTTATGGTGATTTTTTCCTTTTCATTTCACAAATCTTTTAAAGAGTTACTGAAAGACTGTACTTACATTGACCATAGTAGCTTCGAGTGAAAGCTGCGTTTCAACGGGTCATTCTGAAGACATTTAAACATCTGCTCTTTCCCTTACGTATACTATACTTATTTTGCAGTAGATGCTCTCGTGGATTAGGAAGTATTCCATGCACACCCAGCATTGTCTGAGGCTGTCTTTTAGATTGAAATGGGTGGAGCTGGTTTTCAGGGAAAAATTCTGGAAATGATATCCAACTTGAGGGCTTAATGCTCTTGTGCATCTGTCTGCAAGGCAAGCTTTCCTCCTACAGACCATTTTCTTGAGAATGTGGGAGGGATTGTTAAGATGTTTGGGTTAATAGGGTAAATTGCAGGTTTTGTGTTCTGTGAGACTTCTTACACAATCAAAATAGAGATTATAAGGAGAAGCTGAAGCTGATAAGTAGATTCTGTTTTTAGGAACTGGGTTTTAGTGTGGAAAGGATGTTTCTCCATGTGGAAAAAAGAAATGTGCTGTTGGGTTGGAGGTCAAGGAACCGATAGTTAGGATTCCTAGTTTCTGCCTCTGCCGCTGGCTTGTAGCTTGATCTAAAGCGAGTTTCTTAATCTTTACCCCCAGACTTGAGGTTGTTACCTGCCTGCCTCATGAATAGATGCAAGCCTTTGCATATACATTTACAGAATTTTTAAAATTTAGAGGGAATGAGATACAGTATTAGGAGGGAGTTGAATACCCATACCCAAGGCATTTTTATATGCCTGCTTGTTTAATGTGCTAATGGAGATATCTGAATGGCTGCTCCTGATGATGCTGTAGCTCCTTTCAAAAGTAGAAGAAAGATGGAGGAAAGAAAGGGATATACCTTTTTTTCTTTCTTCTTCAACCCTTTGCTGATTTTTAAGAAAGAAAGTGCTGAAATGGCAATCAGGGAGAGATGATGGCACAGTCTCTGCAGATTTAAGGAGGTGGAGGTGGGGCCACGTTGAAAAGAGGTTTGACAAAAATGGGAGCAGATCCCTGTTGGCAAAGAAATCGAGGGTTTGTAGCAAGCAAAAATGGGGAGAAGGCAGCTGGAGAGTAAATAGTTGTTTATTTGCACTGGTGTTAGAACCAGTACTGGGAGGGGGGAAGAAACTGAACAAATGAAAAAAGCCTAAACAGGCTGAAAATCTGTAATGGCTTCTGATTTTTTCTTTTTTTTAAATTATGACAAAGTCTGTCTAGTATATTTTTTTATGTACTCAGTTCTATAGCTGTTTTTAAAAATGAGGTAGGCTAGCCTGTTAGATAGAGCTGCTTTGCAGAAGGGGGGCGGTAGGTGGGGCTGTTCGGTCTCCCCGGTCATTCATGCAAATAGCAGAAATAAAGGGAAATTGACAAAAAACCTTCTGAATTGTGCTGTGGCAGTGCAATTTCTGAAAAATATAGCTTGTCCCAATTCTTAGCTGAGGATGCTGTCCCAGGAAGTTTTCTGTAAACTGCCACGTAGAGAAATCCATTGTTGGGAGAGCCAGAAGTGGGGCAGGATCTGACAGTTGTCAGCCATTGCAAGTGCAAGCCTCATCTTGCCCTTTTTGCTTTCAGGTGCTTTGAAGAAAAAAGGGGTTCTTTGAGATAACACAAGATATTCTTTACAGCCTCCCATACCCGTTTTCCTGCAGGGAGCAAACACTGCTTTTCCTGCTTTATCTTGAGCATTTTGACTGCTGTCAGGGGCTGGTCTGCGATTGCCTTTCCCTAGCTTCTGCTTTCTTTCAATACGTTAGCGTGAAGAACTTTAGTCCTTGGCTTTAATGTTGCTTGTCATTTACCAAAGCAATGGGGAAAGTCACAGTCTTTGCTTGTTGTCATTATGGTTCTCAGTACCAGGAATAAAAATGACCACTTAAATTTTTATCTTCTTGTTAAGAAAAAGCTGTACTAGTAGAAAAACCTTGTGTTTTAATTATAAAAAAAAAATCAACTTGTTCTTGTGGTTGTAGCCCAGCAATCCTTTTGTCCCAAGACCTGCTGCAGAAACTAAAATTCCTTGTGATATTAAATGAAAGCAGTTGTATACCTATTGTCTCTCAGCATTACATTTTCTGCTGATGTCAGGTCCTGTCATTAGGACTACCAAGTGAAACTCCCGTTTCTATCCCAGAGTTCAGTTCTGTTTGAAACTTGTGAGCTATACTGGTGAAAACAATTATTTCTACTTCTTTATTTTAACATGGATCATAGAATAGTTTGGGTTGGAAGCAACCTTTAAAGGTCATCTGGTCCACCCCCCCTGCCATGAGCAGGGACATCTAGCACTAGACCAGATTGCTCAGAGCTCCATCCAACCTGACCTTCAATGTTTCCAGGGATGGGGACTCCACTGCCTCTCTGGGCAACCTGTGCCAGTGTCTCACCACCCTCACTGTGAAAAATTTCTTTCTTATATCCAGTCTAAATCTACCCTTTTATAGTTTAAAGCCATTACCCCTTGTCCGGTCACAACAGATCCTGCTAAAAAGCCTTTCTCCATCTTTCTTATAAGCCCCCTTTAAGTACTGAAAAGCTGCTATAAGGTCTCCCTGGAGCCTGCCTTCCCCAGGCTGAGCAACCCCAACTGTCTCAGCCTTTTAAAAATGTGTCAGAGAAAACAACTCTATTTTTCTCCAGAGTTCTTTTTTGCCTACACCATGCTGCTTCATATTTTTCTTAAGTGCGAGTAGTCCATTACTGTACCTGCAATTGTTTTACAAATTTTGAAGTATTTTAGTATATAGTAAAAAATAGCCCAAGTCCTCTGTATTTGAAGCAAAAGGAGCAGTACCTTGTTGTTATCACCTCTAACACCACTGAATTTCTTGAATTTGAACTGTTTTCTCTGGTTTTGGTGCTGAATTCATTAGAGCTGTTTATGTATAAAGATTATTTAAAAAAAATTTTGGAGGAAGAAGTCGCTAGCACTGAGATTCAAACCTTGATTTTGCTTTATGTTACATGTATTAATGTTCAGTGTAGTTAACATTTTGTTGATGCCCCTTGTTCCATTGGTTTTTCCATTAATATGTTCTGGGTAATACTAAATATATTTCACAGTAGATATGAAGTATTTGTAAGAGCAGTTTAGTCTTGAATAATCTATGTGGAGAAATCTGTTTTAATGGATTTCTTCCTTTCTTCTGGACGCTTTTTTAACATAAAGAATTTGGCACACTCTGTTGTCTTCCATATATGGTGGAAAGGGATACATCAAGTCTGTCACTGGTGTTTTAGCAGTATCTATGAGAGGGGCTATTTCCATTCGTAAGGGATTATCCCAGTTGTGAAACTGAAATTCTGGCCTTCAGAGGTGGCCTTAGTCCTGTCAAGAAAGGGGCATGCTACTACCAATACCAGTAGTTATGTTGGTTGTGTACTTCTTGTGGATGAAACTGGGATGAGGACCAAGACCTGGTTTTTAGCATTTACATTCTGTTGAATGTAAATGGATTTGTTTCTGTTGTTGTTACTTCTGTTGCAGATCAGGCGTAGATGTTACTTTCCCACTTGGAGGTTGGAAGTTGCACTCCATTGACAAGGACTGGCTTGTGCAGAGGGAGTAGGGCTTGGTGCAGTGGGGAACATTAAGGTAGGAACCTGTATACGCTAACAGAGTCTCATCTTCTTCACCATCTAGAAGTTAAGGAGACCTTGAAGATTGCAAGACAAGTCCAAGATGTGCAGTTCAGTTGCTCCCAGGCTGTGGTTCTTAACAGACCGTCGCATCAGAGAAGATTACCCTCAGCAGGAGATCCTGAGAGCATTGAAGGCCAAGTGCTGTGAAGAGGAGCTCGATTTCCGGGCCTTGGTGATGGATGAAGTGGTGCTGACCATTGAGGATGGAAATCTTGGTGAGAATGAGCTGAGGCTCGGAATGTGCTGAAAGGGTACTTGGAAAAAGATTGTAAAATGGAGCATCTGTACTCTTTAATAATGAATTCCATGTGTGGCAGACTACCATACATAATCTAAATCGTGTAGCTGTACATGATATCGTGATCTCCAGCATTTATTTTGATAATCGGATATGATTGTTAACTTTGCTGATTTGCATTAGAACTATTTTACCTTCACTCTGTAGAACAGAGAGGAGGCTTGCTTTAGTTTGTTGATTCCAGGATAAGGACTATAGGACCTCTGAATTAAGAAGAAATTACGGGGTTTCGTTTTTGCATAGGTACTTGAAGTTTATGGGTCACATTTAAGAGTTTTAGGGGGATGTTTTTCTTCTGTTTGTGTTCTGACTCCAAGATAGCAAACACATTTGAAATAAACGAAAAGGAGTTTTCAGTGGACAGTACGAGTTGTCATGAAGCTAGAGGTAATAATGTGCCATAACTAAAGCATGCTGCTGTACGGATGTGCAGTTACGTATACGCCAGAAAAGAACGGGGCTGAAAAACAAACTATGTGCATCGGACTAGGTTGAACTGTTACAATTTACAGTGTTTTAAACTAAATTGTAAGATTCCAGTTCCATTTTCCTATTAGCTTTTTTTCTTCTGTGGTGATTAAAAAGGAAAAGCAAGATGTTAAGGTGTGTTAGAGATGTTAAGTAAAATTATTCTGTAGATTGTAAGCATATGTTATAGGAAGAATATTAATACCACTGACATCAAGCTGTGTAACACTTAATATTCTAATTTTTTTTCCAACTTTTTAATTTGGATTTCCCAAAGGAAGGAGACGCAGTGTTGGTCTGTACCTTTGCCTCTTCTGTTTCTCTTCCCCATATATCGGTCAAAATAATTACACTGGAGATACAGGAAAGAATTACGTTTCTGAAAGCTGCATTAGAATAATTCTGTATGGGAAGAAAATATAAAAGTGCCTCCAGCCCTGAAGAGGAGGCTGCCATGTGATCTTATACCTTGTTCCTTATTGGGGAGTCTATATAGAAGGGAAATCTTAAAACTGACTATGGGCAAGAGCTTTGGTCAGAGTTTGTACCTTATTGTAGCATGAATCCATCAAACATAAAACAAATGCATGGGAAAACAGGATTTTTGTTTCTGGTATTACTAAACTTTTTTGTAATGTATTTTATCTTTTGTTCTGAGGTGTCTATGATTTTTATCAGAGACTTGGAATTCTGTAGGATGTCTTCAAATCAAGGCAACATCTTGTCAGAAAGTGTGAACATCTTATTGTTCTGAGCATGCTGTCCTTTGGACAGCGTGTTCTGTGAAGGCAGCCATCCGGGGCTGTAGCTGCAGCCTCTTAAGATGCAGAACTGGTCCTTCAGCATTTCAGTATTGTTTTTTTCTTGGTGGTGTTTTCTGCTTTCCTGTCCTCTGCCTGTTTATGGGGAATTAAATATGGCAAGCATGAATTGTGGGCCTTTCTGCTCTCTTCCATTTGGTGTCTCCTAATGCTGCATCTATTGCAAGAAGAAAAGATAAAGTATGCAAGTTGGTAAACTAATACTGAGGAATGTGTAGTACAAGAACAATTAAGGAAATGACTAGAAAGAGAATGCAAAAAAATGAAATTATTTTCATCAAAATGTTCATTCGAAAATGTCTAAATAACTGGTGTTTTGAAGCAGTGAGGTAAAAATGCTGAAAGATTGCGGATAGAAATTTCCTTATAAATAATCTGGACTGGCTAATTGTGGTTCTCATTTTTGGGGCAGGGGGAAGGGTGTGGGAGTTGTCTTACATCAAACAATTATTTCTTCTGGAGATGAAAACTCTTCCCTCTTAGGTTTCCAGTTTTCTTTTTACTACTGCTTACCCACATGTTTTGGTAGAGATTTCTGGTAGAGGACACAAGCAAAAGTTTTGTGTTTCATTTTCCTTGCTGGAGTCGTCGATTGGCCTAGGAAAAGGTGTCTTGGAACAAAACACAGGAGGTAATGCATTCTGTACCCTTGCTGTTATTTACTGTTGTGTGAGGGTGAAGGTTGGGTAAAACTTTGTACAACGTGGAAGATTTGATGAAGAGAATGTGTCTTCGGTGGATATTAACCTGCTTTTGCTTCCAGTTGTACCATTATTTGTGTTGAAAGCTTAGCAATACACGATTCAAACTCTGATAGTAATACATGGTATTGGAGGAAGTAGTAGTTAGGTTTTCACATAGTTGTGCTTGTGATTAGACTTTTTTTTTTGTCTTTTAAAATCTAGGCAATTTCTTAAGTACATTGTTAAAAGAATGTTAACTACAAAGTCAAATTGAAAATTACAGGATGCTATTTAAAACTTTAAAAATGTGGTATTTCTGTAGATGGTGTAATCAGTGATACTTTTTTGTGGACTTGCTGACTGTCAGGAACATTCTTGAAGACTTCAGAGACCAAAAATTTGGCATAGGACGTTAAAAAGCTTGAAATTATTTACTGCACAGAGGTGGAATGGAAAAGACACTTCTAAACTCAGGAAAATTGAGCAGAACAGTGGGATACGTACCAAAATTGAAAACTGGCCCTTGCACCAATTACGTGGTGTATACCTTGACAGTAGAGCACATTGATGTAAATATTGCTGAAGCCTAGAGTCAAAGACAGATAGGGAGAACTTCTGGGGTGCTGAGACTCTTAGAGAATCTGTGTATATCAGAGAATGAGAAGATTCGCTGCACACCTGGCATGCTCCAAGGGGGAGGTAGGGTTGTTTCAGTCAGTAGATACAGCAGTGGCGACTCCTTGGGGCGTTACTGTGCTGCGCTGCAGGGCTGGATGGGACGCGTGGGTGGATTCCCAGGCATGCCAGCAGTGTAGACCCAGCAGGCCCCGCTGGTTCCTTTTGTTCTGCAGCTGTAACATGGGGTGACCCAGCGTCCCAGACACCCACCACAGCCCCAGTATTACTGGTCACGTGATGAACCTGCGTGCAGCTTGAGATACACGTTAAGTTTCTCGACACAGTATGAGTACAAAAATGATTGTAAATGCAAGTTAAGAGGTGAAGAATTTGAAGTTTTCCCTTGAAGTTTAGAAGGAAACTCTGAAACTGATTAATGCTTAAACTGGTTTGGAAATGGTTTAAGTACAACAAATAGTTTTTGAAAAGAACTATGGTTTATGCCATACTTAAGTAAGTGCCTGCTTACTTGAGCCGTGCCTTCCTGTTTCCTTTGCACACTGGCAGTAGTACTCTGTAGATCTTCAAGGCAATAGCTGAATTAAAATAAGTGGAAGAGCCCAGCTACATAAAACAAAAAACATTTTTCTGCCTCTTTGGTGGGCTGAACCTGCTGGCATGGTTACTGAATCAGATGTGAAGAAAGTGGAGGGTGATTCTGCAGCTCTTCCGATTTAAACTCTCTCAAACTATGGTGTGCCTGTAGCCCAAGTTTAAGAGCTAAATTCCTGAAGCTAAACCAGTCTAGTATGATCTACTGCAGAATGGAGCGGCCGTGTTCCTCTTGTCCCTTTCCAGCTTTCCTATTTCTGCTTGGCTTGTATAAGGACTTCACGTCTCTCTTGGCTTGCTCTCATGTTGTAGCAAAGGTAATCTGATTCAAAAAAAGGTTGACCAAATTCTCTGCTCGTTTGCAGGATCTGGCATTTGTGTGAGTTGAGGTGGCTAATCCAATGGGGCACTAAGTCTGCCCAAACAATTAACAGTTTTCTATTGGAGCAGCTTGCTGCATCAACTCATTTGTGGCCATATGATTGCTAGCTGTAGTATGTGAGGGCAAGGGAGAATGAGGTTGCTCTGTTAGGCTGTGGCTTGTATTTATGTTGACTTAGTTGTAACTTCAAGGCATACTTTAAAACAGAGGAATTTTCTTATGGTTGGGATGCTTGATAGTGTCAGCTTTAGGATTTCTGTGTGTGTGTGTGTGTGTGTGTGTTTCTTTGAAGCATCTGATATTTGCTGGTGTAAGGAAAGCACTGGATTATGAAATTAAATGGCTAGTTGTCTGATCTGGTTTGGTAATTCCTGCATTCGTGTGAAATACGTAGCAAGTATTTTAACAAAACTGCATGGCGTTTTTGGACACACGTCTGAAGTCTTCACAGTGAGTCCTGTTAAAATGTGTAAATTTAAACTGTTTGTTCAAGTTTCTAGTGCAGTGATGTAACAGGCTTGGTGAATTTGAAGCTAGACAAATTAAAGCTTGTGAGCAGGCATGTGCAGGGTGGGATGGGGATGGAGGTGGAGGAAGCGTGTGTGGAATAAGGATGCTAGAAGACTTACTGGACAAGAGACAAAAGGTAATTTGTTGGTTGTCTCCTCTCTCACCCGTGTCTAGGGCTTAGCAGTAACCTTCCCCACAGACTGTACACCTTAGCTGTAGGGAAACACAGTTCAAGAACTGTTCATTGGTGAAGAAAGCGCTAGGGAAATTGGATTTTTCCTTTGTTAAAATTATATTCAAGAATATCTTAATTAAAATTCTTTGCTACCAAAATAGCAGAAATTGGAGATCACTGAGTCAGCATCTTAGTAATTCCTGTATTTCAGGTTTTTGTAATCTCCATATTTTCTGATACTGTCTTGTGAAGGCGAATCGTTTTAAGGAAAGCTGCTTTCGTGAACTTGCAAGTATTAAAGGTGCTGGAGTGAGTGGAATTGGAGTGTCCTGAGGCATAAAACAAGGTGTGAACTTTTCCTGAAACTTTCTTCGCTATTCCTTTGGCAGTGTAAAAGCAAGTGATGAGCCTAGGTGAGGAATAAAGAGGACATAATAGTTGTCTGTTCTTAAGCAGTAATACTTTGTGCATGCTCAGTTGGCTTTTCTGAAGTCAGGTGGATGACAGCTGGAAACTGATCTCTTGTCTTCATTTTTTTTTCTGCGGATGAAGTATTTAGAAGATGGATTCTTTTACTTTCGTAAAGGTTGCTGGTGTGCTGGTTTAGGCATCTGGGTTTTCTGTGTGGGCCTGAAATATGCAATATTAGTCACTATTTTGTTTAAGTCTTTAATCTTGCAAAATCTGATTGTGTTTCATATGATCTGTCCATCATTTCTAATGTGGTCTGAACTAGTAACAAATAGTTGTCATCTTTGATTTTTTTTTTTCTCACACTGGGTTAGGTAGCATTGGAAATAAACATGGAGCAATCAGGATAGTTGAAATATTTCTGTAAAGTATAGAAAGCTGGGGAAGAAAGGGTAAGGTTGGATAACAGTGTAATGGTGAGAAAAGCACTCTTATCAGCTAGATCCATGAGAAGAGAGGGCTTTTACATTTGTGAAATGGTTGCTATATCAAAATATCAAAACTTTTAATTTGAATCATTTTTAAGTCACCTAAAGACTGTCTTCTATCACCCAATAGGGAGCATAATCGCCTCTTCTTCCTGCTGAGTGTTTTAGCGGTCCCCTGGCACTTGTTAGTCCAGCACTGCACCTTACTGTGAGAGCCTTTCCTGCGGTGTGCAGCAGCAGCTCTGGGAGTGATGGAGCAGAGGCAAGTGGCCTTGGCAAGGTGCCTTTCTGAGCGCTGCGGAGTTGGCCTGTTTCCTGCTGCCAACAACAGCCAGAGCAGTCATTGCTTCCTCTGCAAGAGTTGGGAAATTGGTTTGTAACTCAATAGTGAGAGCTGGAGAAGAAACTGCATTGTGTGCAAAGGACTGGAAGGTGGTTAGACCTGAATTGAATTCTGTGTTGTTGAAAATGCTGGGCTCAGAACCACTGGAAACTTTCTGATGTTCTTTCACTGCGGAAACTGATCACTTGCCAGTCTGATGTTAAACCTTACTGAGCCATAAGCGGTACTGGTAGGCAGTTATGGACTCACATAAAGGGAATTCTGGAATGGTAGTTGTGTTTAGAAGTGGATGACTATGTGATCACCCCAAAATTAGATATCTCAGACAAACACATCGCTAGTAGAGGAAACAGCACTCCAAACATTTGCTTTATTATCATAGAAACGTATTTTAATGACAGTGCATTTCAGTAGCTGCTGCATGTTTTAGGAAGAATTGCTTTCTTTCGGAACTGCAACACCAAACACAACTTTCTTATCATGCGTACTGGAAGAAAGGATTTATACTTTGTAACCCTGTGTGTCCTTGCAGTTTTCTTCCTTACTATCAGGGATTGCTGTTCTTACATGAACGATCGCCAGCTCTCTCAAGCTGGTGCTGAATAACAAAGAATGAATTTGATCTTGTCGAAATTGTTCTGTCTCTCCAGTGAATGGCTGTATGTCATCAGGGATAGATGTGGGCTCAGTCCAAAGCTACCTTTGCAAGGTGGAGAGGTAGGAATGTTTCTACATGGAAATATTTTATTATGGTTGTTTCAGAGGACTGTGTTAAGGACTGAAGTTTTTAATTTGCATGTGTTCTAGAACAGTCAGCAAGGAAAATCAGACTTCCAGGGCACGTGATCTTGAACATACGTGCGTGCCATCATATCTGAAAATGCCAGAAAGCATTGCCAGATTTTTAATTGTTGTAATAATTCTCAGGAATGGCCATCTGGGGGAAAAACAATATAAAAACCGACAAAAGCGAGGTGAAAGAGGTGTTTCCATACATTACAGTCAAGAAATGAAAATTAGCCTAACGTTTCACAAGACAGCCTAAATGGCTGGGGGTTTCTGTGTTGCTTTTCCAGCAATTCCTGTTGCAGTGCTGTGTTGCCTGAGTTGTGCTGGCACAATTGTCTGAGCAGTTGCATTGTGAACCAGGTCTGCGTACTGGTGTAGTTTTAAACACAATCAACCTCTGCTTGGTGGAGGGTGTTTTTTAGTGCTGTGTCAGTCTGAGGCAGGTAAAAACATGACTGCACAACAGTAGTGTGCTGCAGCACTTATATCAGGAGGGCAAAGTGTGTGTGTTGGGGTGTGAGAGATGAGGAGATACCACAAGTATTGATGTGAAAAACTTACGAAACTGACAGCTATGCTTGCTTCACTAGATTTATGATCACTGAAGTACTCTATTGCCTGTTGTTCAAGCAATGACAGCAGCTTTGGTTTGCTCCAACTTTTCTCCAGTTGTTTTTCTGGTTGTTACCTATTTGTGAAAGATGGGCAGTGGATTGATCCTCAGGGAGTGTGAATATGAGAGAGACTGGTACTGCTGAACTTTGTGCAGAGTTGAGATGGGTCTTCAATGTACAGACCTGTGTCTTAACTGGTACGGACTTCTAGGAGTACCAGTGGCTGTGGACAAGTGCCTTTATTTTCTTGTGCTTATAAACTCTGTCTATAAAATTTGGTGAAATACCAGTTTCAAGAATTACACTTTCCTTTTTATATCTGCCCTTTGCAGCCTGAAAAGGAGAACAAAAAAAATGTCACTAATGAAATTATCACTCATTTTTTGTTTCCTTAACATTTACAGTGTCACAAAAATCTGGGATGGTGTCTTTTTAATGATTGTTCTTTAAATGGAAACGCTTACATGATTTCTATATCTGTTTAAATGTCCAGTCCATTTTAGGATTAAAAGCGTGATACAGAGTTTTAAAATGCTTTTGTCATTGTCAAAAGTTTAAAGGAGCTTTGGTAAGCAGAATGTGTTATATGTGCTCTGGCAACTTGAGCAGAATACATGACAGCAAAGGTTCTCTGCTCATGTTGTCAGAGAAACCCTGCTAGAATTACACCTATTAACTTCTTAACTGCTTTAACTAACAGAAGGGTTTTCCTGTCATACAGAAAGGTTTTCTTGCTCTGTTCTTCCATGTAGTGAAAGTATTGAACTGGGGGCTGTCTTGTTGTGCTTGTTACTCATATCAACACATCTGTGAGGAAAATGTGGATCCCTCCCTCCCCCCCCCAAGAGGGCAAGCCTCTGTTTGTGGTTTTTTTGTTGTTGTTGTTTTGGTGAAATTGTACTAGTGAAGAACTTGGCTTCCAGACCCTAGGAATTATCTTTTCATCAAAGAGAGGCAAGAGGAGTGTATTCCTTTCTAAGCTAAAATAAAAAAGTAATCCAATGGAATACTCGCACTGTGTGCTTAACATGAAGAAAATTCTTCGTTTCAGACACATGCTGTTGCATGATACAGGTCAAAATACTGGAGAATTGAACTAGCATAGTGGAAGAACAGATATTAGAAGAGACAGACTAGTGATTTGATCTATTTTGTCAATGGCTGAGGTAAAAAGACTAAATAAGCCAGTGTTCTCTCCTGGATCTTTCAGGTGAGAAAGGGGGTGGGCTGCACTGACGGAGTAAATAGGGTAGATGATTTTGTTTACAGTAGTAATTGTAACATCACTGAAATAACATGCTCAAAATCCATTCTATCAAATCCTGTTTCTTAGCAGTTTCTGTTTACAGAAGAATTGGAGCTGGTAGGGAAACAGCTGTTAGAAGATCAATAAATAGCTCCCTTGAGTTCTAAGAACTTGATTTGAAAGTGTCCTCTAGGTATCTAGCCTGTTGTCTTGTTGTGTTGGTACAATGCTGTGGAACTTCTGGAGGGAGGGATTTCCTTTTAATTTAAGTTTTTGCAAGGATGGAAGAGGAAGTTGTTTGTGAAAAGGTGTGTAAGTGTTCCCTTTAGTTGTTCAGAATATAAAACTCTTTATTGTTGGAAAAGTAGTTTAGGAATAGAAATAAATAAATGACATAGACGAAGGTGTTGGATCACAATACAAATGTGATTCTCATGACAGGTCTCTGATATGCTCACCATCACAACGCTGGGCATCTCCAGTCACTGGGGAGGCACAAGGGGATTTGAGCCAGCTCAAGCCCGTTTCCCTCTTCAAAGTGCTTTTGGGTAGTCATTCATTTTTTTTATACTCCGGGTTGTGCTGAGCCCTGTATACGCTCCCCCAGGCTGGTGTAGTTATCTCAGCAAGACATTTGCGCTTTTGCTGCTCTCCTGGTCAAACGTTTACACAACCAGTTGATGCAGTCAACTGAGAGTCAGCCAATCCCCCTCACTGTTACAACCCTGTATCTTAAAAGCCACCTTCTGGGAGTCCCGTTTGCCATAGTATGAGGTCAGCTTTCTTTGCCACAGGTGTGGTCAGTCACTTCCCACATTCTTCCCAGAGCTTCACAAGCACATCCCCCTTGCCCGTTTCCACTGACCCTTCTCCAGAGTTTGTTCATCCGTCACATGGAGAGAAGAGCTGGCAGCATATAGAATCTGGAGTCTGGGGCATTCGACTAGGTGTAAGAGACTTCTCTCTTAGGTGGAGAAAGTAATGGAGTGCAAGCATATTTCTTCCCATGTTCATGCCCTGACTTTAGATATGTAATATTTTCATTGTTGACCTGGTAGATACTTGCTTTCTCTAACACAGAGTAGATTGATATGAACAGAGGGAGACCAATTTAGGAAGGCTGTGTAGCCTAATGACTCTGTCAGTATTTGGATTCCATATCCCAGTAACTGTCCTTAAATGATGAGTTAAAAGAATATCTCCACCACCACCGAATGCTTACTATGAAAAGTGCCAAAATCCCTTTGTGAACCTAGTGTGAAAAGTCAAGCTGCTTCTTCCAAGTTTCTTTTTATGCTCCAAATAGTACTGTGAAGGTCTTGAATTAATGAATTGATTCTCCTGCTTCCCCCTCACCCCCAGTAATAATTACTGATTTCATTTTTCAATTAGCTTTTGAAGCTGCTTAGACCACCCAATTTGGAATCATCTGAGGATTTAATTTTTGGTAGAAATGTAACTTAAATAGATTAGTACAAATTAAATTTGGCACTCAAGAGAATCATGGCCTTCAGTGTTTTTGTTAGTTTGTTTTTGCTATATTGGGACCATTTATTCAAACAGTATTTTACAAAGTGATGGTACCATATATCGTGATAGAACATAAATGTGTGTTATTTCAGTACAGAAGAGTCTGACCTGTCAATAGTAGATAGATTTTGAAGACTGAGAGCGAAGATTTCTTTCAATTGTATAACCATTTTACTCAGTAGTCCCAAATAATATTAATCTGAAAATATTAGGGCGTTTTGAAAACACAGATTAAATCCTCAGTAATATTCTTGTAGTGCGATGCAGTGGTTTGCTGTATTTACCAATGCAGAAACAGTATATGGGAAAGTTAAGAGATTTGCCTAAGGCACCACAGGAAGCAGAGTACTTGATTTATGCCTGTGACGAGGTTGCTAGCTGCTTGCTTCAGTGTACTAAGACCAGTGTTGCTAATTTAATTTGCTCGTTTTATGCTTTGACATCTGAATGGGTGACCTAACTGGTGAAATTGCTGATGTACTGACATTATGTTTACTTCCTGTGAAAGTCAGGATTTGTTTAAAAGTATTACTTCAAACACTCAAGATCATAAATTGATGAGATGTCCTAATCTGTAACGATTTCTTCCCCGCTTTCCAGTAAGAAGGACATATTGCTTGCTTTCTTATATCTGAAACAAAACAAAAACATGGTTTCATCTGTTGGCCAAGCAGGTGACACTGACACAGAACTGGTACTTCGCTTAGTTTGGGTGAGGAACTCTTGGATTTTAGTACTGATTGTGTTCTTAAGCAACATACTGTATCTGATGGAACATTGTATGAGGTGTTTTTTGACATTGCGGATGGGTCTCATATCACCCATCTCAGTGCTACAATGGGCCAAAACCTTTCCATTATAAAACAGATTTTTATTGCTTATAATTTGTCCTTACTTACTAATATACACGCACCGCCCTTGACTACCCACCCCATGCCCCGTAAGTCTTAAATGTCTTTTTGAGGGACTTCGGATATTTTCTGAGAAGTGATTCGGTGGAAGGAGGGCACTTCAAGGAAAAAATGTTTTTCTGTTTTTCCCTAAATTTGTAAGGATGTTTTTGGAAGAAGTAGCTTGGAACAGGAGCTCAATTTGGCTGAAGTGGCTTTTGCTTGTTATACCTATGAAAGTAGACAGAAATTTGCCCTGCATTATTACCCTTTCAAAAAATAGTCTGTTAAGCATCTTAGAGGTTTGTTTAAGCTTCAGAGTTACAACATTTGAAACACACCCCTGTACAATGCAAAAAAAGGACTTCTGATGTTGTGGCCTTGTCTGCTGTGGGATGAGCTACAGTTAGGTCTGAGCACACGATTTAAAGTGGACATTTTCTTTTGTGGTGGTTATACCTCCTCTCACTGACACGAAGACTGGAATGGAGTAAATCATTCAAATGCAGCAGGGACGAGAACAGTGAAATCTGTTTGGGACTGGGGACTGTGGTGTCAGTGGGGAAAAATCTGGTGTGGAGGCAGCGTGCTTTGCAAACGTGCTGGAACAAGAAGCAGTGACAGGAAGTGACTGCAGCGAAGCTCTTGCTAGATAAGAAATTTCTTCCCTCAGGGAGGAGATTGGAGCTGGAAACCAGTGGGAACATGGGTTGTGTGTTGAAACTTGCTTGGGAAGAGATGCAAACTGAAGAAGGAGCCTCAAATGGAAAAGAAGTTTGGAGGCGAGGCAGGAAACCGAGTGGCTAGAGTGGTATTCAGAATTGCAGACAAAGAAGCTACTTGACAGCAGGAGAAATCTGTAGTTTGGAAATTAACTGGGAAAATAAGGAGAATAGAATGGAGGTGGGACAGAAAGGAAGTGAATGCACAGATGTTGCATCGAGGGGGATGAATCTTGGGGGGGTGCGTGGGGAGTGAGAAATTGGGGCAAAGTCAGCTGCATGCAGTAGTTGCTGTCTTCCAGTGCCCGGAGTGGAATGAAACCTTCCAGAGCTTTGCCGTCCTGCAGAGAAACATTTCTCTGCCAGTTGGTTACATAAATATTTGCTGACAGTGGAGCCCATTTGCCTTAAGTGCTGGTCCACATAGATGCTGCTGACACTTAGCTGTCAGCTCAAGTGTCAGAGGTCTGTATGGTAGATGAAACTGTTCCAACCCTTATGCGCTTTTCCACCAGTGTCGTGCATGTGTTACTTAGATGCCAAGTGGTGAAGTTTGCTTTTGATTAACTGCAAATGTAAAGATAAAATACTACTATGAATAGCAACAGCAAATACCCAAAAAATAGAAATTGACAAAAACAAATTTGCATTTTTGACTTCTTTGTTGTGTATTTGTTTTCAGATACCACATTTTAAATTACTTGATCACATGGTACTTTTTCATCAGCCTTTTTAAAATAACAGGGTGTTCTGCTCTGGAAATGTAAGTTGTAGTGTAGTGAAGGGGAAGACAATTTGTAGGATGCCTTCTTTGTGGTTAGGGGAATTTGTGACAGTTGAAGCAGAACATTACAGGAAGTGTTAGTCTGGTGATTTAAATTGAACCGTTCAGAAATTGCCTTTAATTGCATGTTTTTGCATTTTCTGAGTGCCCAGACTTTGGGTACTAGGATGAGCTTTGTGAAAGTGCTGAATACTTGCATCCACAAATAAAATCAATCGGAGCAGCTTCAGCAGCTGAGAAATCACGGTCTCCCAATTGTGACGTCTGGAATTCCTTCTTTAACACTTATCTCTGGGTTTCCCTTCCCCATATGGTAAATCAGCAGAATGCTTACTGGTTTTCTGTGGTTGAAATTAAGATTGTGAAGCACTTAGATGTTACTGTGATAAGCACAATAAAGAAAACTGAAGAAGAAATAAATAATGGTGTGTTTCAAGCAAGGATTTCAGTACGCCAGTCCATGGACTACACACTGCACAGTGTAAAAGAAAATACAGTGCTGAGTAGCTGCTTGTTAAGTGAGTGCTAGATCTTCTGCGCACATTAGATAAATGTTGTGGGGGAAAAATAATGTTTGTTCGTGTAATTGATGACAGTATGTAGGTGTGGTAGCAGATCAATCCTACAGGCATATCCTTAGCTGTGGCTTTTTGTAACCTTTATGTGCTTGACTTTGTGGCTTAAGTAGTTTTCTCTTAATGTAGCTTTTTAATATTGCATACACACATTCTTTGTAAATAGTGCATGTGCAGTTACATAGGGACTGTGCTGGATGCACGTTGTTTACTAGCCAGGCTTTGGAAAATGTAGATGTAGGGAAAAACAGGAGCAATGCGGTGGTAACCAATTACTTGGGTAACCCAGTACTCTGTCTTTGAATGGTAGTCCATGGATATATTTACCTTCGAGATACATATGTATCCTGTCAGTAAGACTGAGGAATTATTTTCTCCATCTAAATACCTGGAGAGGTTTTGCTTGTGCCTCGTTCTCCCTCATACTTGTGTCATGAATATATAAATTGGCGTGTTCCCATTGTTATTGCACTTCTCAACTGCTCTGGAAAATGGCTTATTCCATTCCTGGAATTCTTTTTGTTTGGGTTCTTTTGACAGCACTGCTCTTAGTGTTTATATTTCATATTTTATGAGGTGCCTTGCAGACTGTTTTTCACGGTGAAGAACATCTTCATAGATACATATAAAAGTAATATATTACTTTTGTGTGTCAAAATGAAGTGTTAGACCTTCTGTTCCTGGACGAGGAACAGACCCACAGGGTGAGCTTACATTCTTAGTTCTGTGGTCAGACAGGATGCTGTGCTTTGAGTTGATTTTTTTTCTTAATATGAAGCAGGAAGGGAGCACTAATGAACCTGGCTGAGCCTGCCATGGTAGAGGCAGTCAGTTGTTATGATCTTGAAAGTATTTTTTGGGAGTTCCATGATTTCCTGCCGCCACTAATCACGTGTCTTTTAGCTCACTGTTCTAGAAAGCAGAGCCGTCCAAATCTTACATCTTTGTTGCTGAGGGGTGGCTTTCATTCCTATATCATGCCTTTTCCTTCTTAGTGAAGATTATTATTAATAACAAAAGAGCCCGTATCCGGCTAGTGTTACTGTATGTTGCTGTTTCCCTGACTTGGGTGATACTCATGAATATCCTGTAGACTAAGGTTAAAGGTTTAGCTCTCCTTTGCCTGGATTGCAGTCACTCTCTGCTTATTCTCAGTGAGACAGAGTTTTGGTAGTTGTACCTTAAGAATTCTTTTTAAAGTTTTGGAGTAGCTGTTACTTGTTCCACAAAACTAGATTCAAACTCCACTCAGGACCTAATGGAGACTACCCTTTGTGCCTCTGACAAGTTCCTGAATCTGTATTTTTCTGCAAAGGATGATATTGTTGGATTACTGCTTCTGCCAGGAGGACAGAATGGTGGTGAGCAAGACCTGTTTTTGTTTTTTTATTTATAGCTTAACAATAAAGGCTTTACAACTCTTTCCTCCTCTTCGTTACTTTGATGTCCAGACAGGGTTTGCCTTTACCATATGCTGAATTTCTTCTTAAATCACTTTCCAAATTTCATTGTGGTCAGGGAATCAGGCTGTGGTCCCCCACCAACTGTCAAACCTATAGAGGCACTTTCCACTTTCAGCATGAAGAACTTTATTTTTTTAATGACTGTACTTGTCAGATGATCTCAATTGAGCAAAAGAAAGGACATTTCCAAATGAACCCACAAATCTAGTTTGAGCTGTGAGATAGTTCATGTTGCAGTCACAGAAGAGGCCAGGCATACTGCATGAGAATGCCACAGAGAACCATAGAATGAGATTGGAAGGGATTGGGATTGACTTTAAAAGTCATCTGGACCAATTTCTGCTCAAAGCAGCTGACTTGGAAGCTAGAGCCAGCTCTGAAGTTAGATGAGATTGACTGGGGCATTTCCAGCCAGGTTTTGAATATCTACAAAGATGAAGCCTCCACAACCTCTCAGGGCCATCTGTCACAAACTTTGACCACCTTCACGGAGGGGGAAAAAAAATCCAAATGTGGTCACAGCTGTGTGTGGAGGTTGTAACTGTTGCTACTGTCTTGACTAGCTCTGCGCATTATGTGATCCGCTTCTTTGTGTGGAGCACAAAGCCCCCTCCTCACTTTCACAGCCTGTCCTTATGGAAGAGCCTTTATCCATTCACTACAGCACTCCAGGCACATGAACTATCCAGCTGCCAGTGAGGAGAGATTACAGGTTGGAGTCGTGGTGTAAGTGTAGGTAGAAAGGTAGAGAGAAGTTACTTAATGATTGGAAGTTTCTGAGATGTGCGTGTTCATATCCTGCTTCCTTTTGTTTTTCTGTCAATCTTCCCAGGATCATTCTGGCCTAAGACTGAAATGGTTCTTTGTGCACTTCTCCTTACATGCTTGGGACTAAAGGTGAGGCAGGATTCTGAAAGTGCATGCACGTTGTGGATGCTTTGAGGTGAATAAGGTGTGTGGCTGCAGGCGAAAGGGATGCCATATGTGTAAACTGCATGTCTTAATGCTTGTAATTGTTTGTCATGCTCAAACAAGGCTGGCACTTGGGCCTTTATAGCATTTTTGCTGCAAGTTTTTCTTACCTGGTAAAGTGGAAGCTACTGTGGAATGTATTACCTGCATAGGACAGGAGAATAAGAGTTGGAAAAATAGGAATTGGTCCAACAGGCTTGTTCTTACAAAGTTAGAAGCTAGACCAGCATAGTAAATATAGAGTTGTAAATGAAGGAAGAAAAAACAACTCACTATAGACAATTCTAGTCTCAGTATTATCTTGACAATTTAAGCTGTTGAAGTCATTGCTGTTGTTGCTATGATCCAGCCTCCTCTGTGGCAGTTGACAGCTGAATTGATCAGATCCTGCAGTGAGCTGGATGAGCTTATGATATCAGCAGAAATCAAATTCCATAAAATAACAGAACAGTTTCTTGCTGGTGTAGGAAGCTTACCTGCTCACCAGTGGGTCTGCTGAGCACGAGTACGAGTGCTAGGGAATGGGTGGTAATGCATGCCAGTGTAGGATTGCGTGGGGCTGCGGAGCAAAACTGTTAGAGCAGCAGAGTGACTGAAATTGTCTTAGAACCACAAGTTTATGTGAGTGTTTTGTCCAACACAGGGATTTCTAAAGAGGTGCTCGTTTCTTCCCTTTTCTTGCTTGGGTCTTCCAAGGTGCATAGCATGCAGTTACACCTTTTCCTCTAAGAATTTTTGATCTTTTTAAAGATCTTTTTGGCGGCAGAGTTTAGGAGTGAATGTGAATTACAATTCTGTTTCTGAGAACAGGTCAAGAATGGCATTTGGTAATGAGATTTCTGTGATTGTGTTGCTGTAAAGTGGAAGAACTTTGAGCAAAATGTAATCTGCAAATATTCAAAGGAGATTCTGAGAGGACTCTAAGGGGGAGTGAGATCAATGAATGAAGGAGACTTGTCGTACCTGATGCTGTTAAACAAGCTTCTGTTTCCCATCTCTGTCATTCATTTATTTGTGATTGAGGTCAATAGCCCCTCAGTGCTTTTTGTTTCTTTGTACGTGAGGAAGATGCTTATTTCAGAAAAGACAGGACAGAGAGCTTTAGAGCTTGTAGTGCTGAGTAAATGCATATAAAGATATTTATCGGTTTGTAGGTATTGGTAAATTTAGGGCTACCCTTACAATCTAGAGATTAGTGGTGAGATAGCTAACCTCTTAAATGTGTTGCCTTCAAAGGTCGAAACAAGCTGACAGTGGGGGATGTCCCTTCTGCTTGCTTTAGTCTGCTGTCTGTGAGTACAATGCTACTATTGCATGGTTTTTTTATTTGACTGGTCTGGTTGGAAGGACTGTATACCTGTGTAATTCTGAGGAGCATTTTTTTTTTAGAGAAGATAGTTACAGATTGTGTGGAGTGTCTTAATTGGGGAACATACTGAGCAAATGTCTGAATTAGTGAACGTCTTTTTGGCATCAGGTGGAAGCTTCTGCATCCAGAACAGGTGAGAATTAATACTATGATGTTGTAGTTTCATTACATTATGGGCATGGAGCACATGTGCAGGTACTGCAGTGTAGTTTTAACCCTCTAAAGCTGGGAAGAGGAAACAAGCCCAGTGAGCGAGCTGACAGAGATGTGGGAAAAATGGAATTCTTCCTTTTGTAGCTTTGCTTTGTACATGGTTTTATGTTAATGTCTGTCAAAACTAAGAAATTTTGGGTAATGTCTTTTGGTCTAGAGCAATTCTTTGTTTTGGCTTTTTTTTGGTATAGGAAAATACTGTAGTCATGAAGAGACCTGGAGCTGTTGTATGGTGTGTATCTGAGCAAATCAAGTTTTTCTCTGACACACCGAAAAAAGCAACCAAACCCACAACCTAAAGAGATATAGAATCTCCCTGGAGTTGGGGATTGATGTTACTTCTGCAAGCTTTAGAGTCAGTTTTAACCAAAAATTTTCCTGAAATATCACAGTTAAATTCCTTGCTTCGAGGATACATTCGTCTCCAAAATAAGTGCCTGCAGTTCATAAATTCAATTTTTACTAGAAAGTCCTTAGACTGGAATGATAGGACAAAACAGTAAGCTGAGGGGATCTTTCCATTCCTCAGAATTCAGGCGCAGTTAAACATGTTTAGGAGCACTTGGAAAGGACAGGTAGTTGTATATTACTTATTAAAAGTTTCTGACGATGTAGAAGTGCTTCTAGATGTCTTTGCTGTTGTGAGACAGATACGAAGGATACAAGTCTTCATTACAAGTTGAAAGCTCACATGGGATGCTTCTCCAGCGGTTTGCTTAAGTAATAAAAGTGCTGATTACTGAGATGAAAGAAGATACTGTTTGGTAGAAGGGAGAGACGAGGTGCGTAAGTTATGCATTTTAAAGGTAGTTAGTAGGTGTCTGGCATTGCAGGGAAAATTTTAGGTTCATCTCAGATGGGAGGAGAACCCTCTGCCATGGGAGGAGAACCCTCTGCCATTCTGGCTTGTTTGAATTCTTCCTCTGGATTTCTTTCTGCTTTTGGAAAGACCTTTCCAATTACCCATTTTTTTCAGGTGTGTCTTTTAATTTTTTTTTCTTCACCTGCTATTTAAATGAACAGAAATTAGACAGTTGAAACAAGGGAGAGACTGGCTGTTACGAGTGGAGTGAGTTTGCAGTAAGGTTAGTTTACATATATTTAGTCTCTATTCTTGTTCTGTAACATTTAAGACTTATTTTAGGATGGGATTTTTTGATGGTTATGAGTTTCTGCATTGGGGGGTGGGGGGATTCCAGAGCTTGTTATTTCTAAGTCTCTCAGTGCTGGTGGGCTCTGGATAGATGATATAAAAGGACAGATATCTGCCCCAGATGGGTGTTCTGTCAGTTGAGGATGCTTTAGACTTTTAAAACACTGTGAAGCATGCTTATTTGACCTAGGAGTGTTCTGAGATCTCCTAGTGGGAACCATTGTTTGAAAATCGTAATGAGAGACAAGAGGTCTCACCTACAGCCTGGGAGAAAGTAAAAGATCGTGTCTGGATTATAAACAGATGTCTGGTTTTGCTTTTGAAGTGTAGTCTGCGCTGAGCAGTGGTAAAGGTTTCATCTTAAGGCCTTGCTAATTTTACAGCTCGTGGTTTCCAAAATAGGGAGCCCCTGCTTCCCTCTCGCACCCCTGTTCCCAATTACACCATCATTTTTCCCTTGTGCAGACACTTACACTCATCTTCTAATCACAAGCTAAATGAAGTTTGCTAAAGAAACCCCCACGGATTTCCACCTGTCAATTTTCTGACATTCCTGTTTGTGAAGGTGGCCTGTGGTGCAAGCATGTGGGTTCCAGAGCTGGCTGTGAGTGCAAGCTGCAGGGAGAGCTGCATAGGAATAGTTGCTTTTGACAATGGAGCATGTTTCTCTTGTTTCCTGTGTGCTCACTTTCCTCGTATCCTAGCTCTGGTGACTGCGAAGTCTCTGTAAGTTACGGATGTTTTGTTGGGTTAGGACCCTACGGCTTTCGTCTCCTAAGGCAGCTCAGATAAGCAGGAGAGAGGAAAATGGGAAAGAGGACAGCTTTTAATTCAGATCTCAAGTAACCATTCTCTTAAGTTTCAGTTCTTCACCACTTAGTAAGCTTTGCGTGATCTATTCCAGTCACATCTGTTTTCTAGATGTGTAACTTTTCCTTTCTCTCTCGTCCCTACTTTTTTCTTAGACCTGGTTCATGCTGTGTTGGATGTATTGACTTTTCATTTGGGAATGCTAATCTGTGCTTGCAGAGTATTCATACATTGTTAAAACATTGAGTTTCTAAGGCCATTACAATTGTGTGCAAAGTATTTATCATAAATACTAACTTTGAAATAGTTTTTAGGACCGCTTTTTTTGAATGCCGGTGCAAACTCAGTTCTTACAACTCTGCAATTACTGTATTAAGTGAAAAACACGATAAAATGCTTCCTAACATAAATGCAGACCATTGCTGAAAGAAATGGTCCCGCTGTCCCCTCGCACATTAAGTGTTCCTGTTGCTTCGCTTGCAGTCCAATGATTTCATGACTACTTGGTGAGCTGAGTTAGCTAGTTATCAAATGCAAAAACAATCACTTGTTTCTTTTTCTCTTTTTTTTTTTTTTTTTTCTTTTTT